>TARA_R110001606_G_scaffold210002_1_pt1 | contig 56609 bp, 51 predicted proteins | sample TARA_R110001606 | Tara Oceans TARA_R110001606 (sample SAMEA4398315) | marine metagenome | biome: Polar Biome; feature: [SRF] surface water layer (ENVO:00010504); material: water (ENVO:00002006), including particulate matter (ENVO:01000060) such as... | depth 5 m
GACGAAAACATCGAGCACGACCAGAAAATCCGCGTCGGCAACGAACGACATGATCGTGTAGAGGCCAATAGCTACACCGAATTCATGTCCGAAGAGCACCACAGCACCCACAGCGACCGCAAGACCGAAATCAAGGCAAATGATCACCTGACGGTGGGCACCAGTCAGCACGTCAAGCTGGGCACGGGGCAGTTCATTGAGGCGGGGAATGAAATCCACTACTACGCCGGCGACAAGATTGTAATTGATGCCGGCATGGAACTGACGGCCAAGGGGGGTGGCTCGTTCTTGAAGCTGGACCCCAGCGGTGTGACGCTGGCTGGGCCTAGCATTAAAGTTAACGCAGGCGGTAGTCCCTGCAGAGTAAGCCGCGCTAACGCTCAACTGCCAGGGGTCCTGCTCGAGGCGGATCAGGCTATCGCCGGCAATCTGTTAGACGCCATGGCGCTGCAACCACTGCCTGCCGTCACTACCCTCCCTGCAGAAGTCGAGGAGGATATTGAGGAGGAAGAAGAGGAGCTTGAAACAGAACTACCCCTTCAGCAGATTATTACTCTCCGAATCGGAGTCTTCTTTGATGGTACCGGGAATAACGTGGCGAACAGTCGTAGCGTAGCCGAATGCCGTGCGCAGGATATCGGGCTGGAGGATCTGGCTGAAGATATTCGCGAACATTGTGCCCAACATGGCTATGACGAAAGCGGAATCGCACCGAATAGCAGCTATGGGAACGATGTGACGAATGTGGCGAGGTTGTTTGATCTGTATATCGACCAGGCTGGCGTGAACCTTTCTGAGGATGAGACGAAAGCATCCTTGGCAGTGTATCTGGAAGGCTCAGGCACGAAGAGCGGATCTCAAGACTCTCTATACAGCCAGGCAACCGGTCTTGGCGATACAGGTGCGCTGGCAAGGGTGGAGCAAGCCCCTGACGCCATAATGGAGAAAATCAGCTATTTTCGACAATCCAATCCCGGGATTCTCATCAAACATCTAGAGCTGGATGTATTCGGGTTTAGCCGCGGAGCTGCGTCTGCACGACATTTTGCCAACAACCTGCTAAAAGGCGAAAACAGTTTGCTGGCGGAACACATGCAAACTGAGACAAGCATGTTCGCTAGTACCTTCACTTGGCGCTCAAAGCAGGATGTAAGCCTCGGTTTTATTGGTCTGTTTGATACAGTTGCAGGTATTGCTACACCCCTAAGAGGAGACCTGAGCCCCGCAAACCAAGATAATCATGGTTTGGAGCTAAGTATTAATTCCGACGCTGCACGCAGGATCGTCCAGCTCGTCGCTGCCGATGAATACCGTCACAACTTCGCTCTTAACAGCGCGGGTCAAGCTGACATCGTCGTGCCAGGCGCTCATTCAGATGTGGGTGGCGGTTATCTACCGAGTAGCCGCGAGAAGATACTGTTGAGTCGCCCACGTCGCAGCCAGGTTCCAAGACATCAGCCTAATGAACGCACTGGGGCATGGATGGCTACCCTGGAGGAGCTCAAGCACCGTCAAACCGACCTGCAGCGCCGAGGTTTAGAACCTGAAATCGTTAGCTGGGACGCAGACATTGATTTTGTCCGGAAACGAGACTCCCATCCGGAAAAATACGTTTACTGTGCGCTTGAAAGCGACCGCGAAGTACGGGGTGAGCTATCGCTGATATACATGCGGATTATGCGCGAATTGGCTGCCAGAGAAGAAGTACCATTTAAAGACATCCCAGATTTACCCGAGCTGTCTATACCCGATGAGCTACTCAATATAGCCGTCAAGCTTCAAGACTACGCCTTGGGAGCGTTAGCCCAGCCGGCTCTGACACAGCCCGAGAGCGCTTTGCTTTACCGTCGTTACATCCACCAATCCGCTCACTGGAACACAAACATAGGGACAACCAAGCATGGTTTACCTATTTTTTCCGTTAACCGTCCTGGCGAAAACAACACACGCAGGGTCCATCTCAATGAATAAACAACCTTGTGTCTGGCTTTTGCTGATTATTGTTGCACTTAGCGGCTGTACGCATGGCATCGGCAAACCGCTGCCCTACGACGCTTGGCGGCTTGGTTTTCTAGCACCTAGTTACATGGAAGTATGGATCGAGACTGCAGATGCTGTGGATGTCCGCAATCGCATCTACAAACGCGCGATGAGTGGGACGTCTTCCGTCACGAACCCACCAGACAGCAAAGGGAATCCCACTGGCTGGCCTAAGCATCCAGGGGGAGGAAAAGGCAAGCACGTAACTGGTGCCGATTTACCTAGGCTTATTTATGTACGCTGGCAGTCCTTGGCGGAGCCTCAGACCTATGAAGTCTACATTCCCATAGATGAAGAAATACGTCAGGAAATGATTAAGCCTTGGCAGGTACGCTGCAGCGCTGGAGGAAAACCAAGAACGGACTACCGTAAATCACTGACAATCGGCTTAGCTCCGGGAGGTATCGCCAAAGCATGGATAATGGGCCCTTGTGTTCCCCCTATAGAAGTTGCAAGAGTTGAAGGAGAGATAGTGAAAGAAGGACCGTCATCAGGTCAAAACGACGGTCGCTATGCTTTGCCCCTAGCGCCTGAGTCAAAAGCCTACATCAACCAATACGGCATTCCTTACGGCTCCTGGTAGCCAACAGGAGGAGGCCCTCCATGCCCTCCTCCCAGAGCAGATCAGCCAATCAACCCAGATAGCCGCAACAACCACCAAGCAACAATCAGCAGCTGGACCAAGAACCCTGCGAAGCGTAACCAGACAAAAATCTGAGCAGTACTGATCAGATGCATCACAGATTGAAAAACCCGGGCAGCCAACAGCAGCAGAGCAAGACCATCGGTCACCGCGCTGTTACCTGTAGCAAGCGCATAGAGAAGCACTGCCAGCATCAAGGGTAGATTTTCAACACAATTGGCATGCGCTCGCACGAGACGACGACCAAAACCATCAGGTGTGTTGCTACCGTCTGGAGCAAATGCGTTGACCTTCATCTTTCCCGATAGCACCAATAGCCCGCGTTGATTGACCATCACGAACAACAACACCAGCATCCAGGCTGCAAGGCCGAGAACAGCAACTGCAGATGGGGATAAAGAAGACGACATAGCAGACACCTCATTATTTTTATTGGAGAAAAGAATATAGAGTAATTGCTCTAATTTTCCAAGTAGAGGGGCAAAATGATGCGAGGACATTGATGTAATTCAAGTGAACGGCTTGACTCTTAGGGCGAGCGCGACCTGTTTGGGCCACCAATAAAAATCTCCGAACGAAGTGGGGATTTTTCAAAGAGCATAGATCGAGGCTGGGATCAAAAGATCAGGCTAAGAACAAAAAAGCAAGACGTCTTGCCCAATCATGCTTGATGTGGCCTGTGGAGCAGCACAAGAAAATGGAGAATATGAGGGATTTTCTATGAGGTATGATTCGCTCCGTAAACAACAAACCCCGGCTGCCCGAGGCTTGTCTAGAGAGCTTGAAACCTTACCAGGATAAGTCAAATAGATTTTATACCGGCAGAAGTTCCTTCCCGACTATTAACGGCAACCAGAAGGAATGTGGCTGGGCTTGATAAGGCCGGCACAAGTCCACCCAGTAATCTGACCGTTAGCGACAGTAGGAGTAATCGTTATAGTCTGACCGTTAAGAGCACCGGCAGTGTAAGCGACCGCAATCTGACCAGCAGCCGAAACGCTGGCACCACCTGGAGCATAATATTTACCGTCCAGCAAGAGTGCAGAAGCGATAGTGGCGGGGCTTGCAAATGCTACGTTACCACCGGCTTCAGCCGTGTCTACACCAACATCAGCACGAACACCCGCGGTTGAAGTCAATGCTTCAGTCGCTTGGGCACGCGCGGTGTAATCCTGATACGCCGGCAAGGCGATCGCAGCCAAAATACCAATGATAGCAACAACGATCATCAGTTCGATCAACGTAAAACCTTTTTGAACTTTTTTCATAGCCTACTCCAATGTGTGATTTAGCCTGAAGGCTATTAATAACAGAGCATAACCCGTGCCAACATCCCCTGAGCTCCGTCTGGCGGCATCCAAACAGAAAAGGATACTTATTGTTACCCAAAAATCTGCACCATGTTCGTCACACAGTGACGTTTTTTGTCACCTTTGCGGAACTTTCTTTTCCTGTTATGCGTCCCGTCGAGCACTGCTGTACTATAGTCGAAATAGAATAGCCAACTGAAACAGATTGAGACAGCTCCTGCCTATGGAAACTCCAGCTCTCTCCGGCCTAGCCCGGCGTATCGTCCAGGATCAGCTACTGGATGCCCAGGCTGCCAGCAAGGCCAGCAAGCAGGCCTCACAGGAAAAAATCCCTTTTATCACCTACTTGGTACAGCACAAGCTAGCCAATGCAAAAGATTTAGCGATGCTTTGCGCCGAGGAGTTTGGTTATCCTTATTGCGACCTCACCGCCGTGGACCTTGAAGCGCAACCCAGAGAACTGGTCAGCGAAAAACTGATTCGCCAACACAGCGTCATTCCTCTTTTTAGACGAGGGTCTCGCTTGTTTTTGGGGCTGTCGGATCCCACTAATCAGCAAGCTCTTAGCGACATTCAGTTCAACACAGGCTTGATGACTGACGCCGTTATAGTTGAAGACGATAAGCTGCATGCTGCCATAGATAAATTTCTCGACAGCCCTACTGGTGGCCTTGGCGACATGGCCGATGAGGACCTCGATGCGCTTGACGTTCAAAGCGTTACAGACGAGGACAAACAGGACATGGGCAGCGATGCTGACGATGCGCCTATTGTTCGCTTCGTTAATAAGATGCTCCTAGACGCTGTACGCATGGGTTCGTCTGACCTGCACTTCGAACCTTACGAAAAAATTTACCGGGTTCGTTTCCGTACCGATGGGATCCTGCATGAGGTTGCCAAGCCACCCGTTCAATTGGGCGTGCGCATTGCCGCCCGATTGAAAGTTATGTCGGCAATGGACATGGCCGAGCGGCGAAAGCCGCAGGACGGTCGTATTAAGATGAAGATATCCAAGAGCAAAGCGATCGACTTCCGGGTGAACACTCTACCCACCCTGTGGGGGGAGAAAGTCGTGCTGCGTATCCTAGATGCTGAAAGTGCCAAGATGGGCATTGACGCGCTGGGTTATGAAGACGACCAGAAAGAGATGTACATGACGGCCTTGGCCAAACCCCAGGGCATGATATTGGTCACCGGCCCAACTGGCTCGGGCAAGACAGTATCTCTCTATACAGGCTTGAACATACTGAATACCGTTGAGCGCAACATCTCGACTGCAGAGGACCCGGTTGAAATCAACCTGGAGGGCGTCAACCAGGTAAACGTCAATCTCAAACAAGGTCTCGATTTCTCCAAGGCCCTGCGTGCATTCCTGCGTCAAGACCCGGATATCATCATGGTAGGCGAGATCCGGGATCTGGAGACTGCAGAAATTGCGATCAAGGCGGCGCAAACTGGTCACATGGTGCTTTCCACTCTGCATACCAACAGCGCAGCTGAAACATTGACCCGCTTACGCAATATGGGCGTACCGTCTTTCAACATTGCTACTTCGGTCAATCTGATCATTGCCCAGCGCCTGGCCAGGCGCTTATGTAAACAATGCAAGAAGCCTATGGAAGTACCTCGTGAAGTACTCCTGGAGGAAGGTTTCAATGCAGAAAAAATTGATGCCGGAATCACAATTTTTGGCCCCGTGGGTTGCGAAAGCTGTAAAGATGGTTATAAAGGACGTGTAGGTATTTACGAGGTAGTCAAGATCACGCCAGCCATGCAGCGTATTATCATGGAAGATGGCAACTCCATCGAGATTTCAGACGTCGCCCAAAGTGAAGGTTTTCGAAACCTGCGTCAATCTGCTTTGATGAAAGTAGAGCAGGGCGTAACCAGCCTGGCGGAAGTCAACCGTGTGACCAAGGATTAAGTCATGGCGCAACAAACAGCGATAAAAAGAAAGACCACTCCTGCCAAAAGGAAAGCGGCGGCGAAGGAAATTCAGGCATCTACGTTTAAATGGGAAGGCAAGGACCGCAAGGGGACCAGGGTTTCCGGGGAGATGCAAGGCACCAATGCCGCTCTGATCAAGGCAAATCTACGCAAGCAGGGCGTACTTGTTACCAAGGTTAACAAAAAATCGACCCTTTTCAGTCGCAAAGGCAAGAAAATTAAACCGCTGGACATAGCGTTCTTTACTCGCCAGTTAGCGACCATGATGAAGTCTGGAGTACCTATTATTCAGGCATTCGACATAATTGCTGAAGGTACTGAGAATCCGAATTTTCAGAAGCTGATACTCGAGATAAAGGTAGACGTAGCTGCAGGTAACACCCTCGCCGATTCGTTGCGCCAACATCCCAAGTACTTTGACGACTTATTCTGCAACCTGGTTGAATCCGGTGAGCAGTCAGGTCGACTTGAATCACTTTTGGACAGGATCGCGAGCTACAAAGAGAAGACTGAAGCACTGAAAGCCAAAATTAAAAAAGCCATGACCTACCCTATTGCGGTGGTCTGTGTCGCTATTATAGTTACCGCGATCCTGCTATTGAAAGTTGTGCCTCAGTTCAAAGAAGTGTTTTCCAGTTTTGGTGCAGACCTTCCTGCGTTCACGCTAATGGTCATTGCCCTGTCGGAATGGTTGCAGTCTTGGTGGTTTGTAATTCTCCTCGGTTTCATAATTCTTGGTTACATTTATACCAAGGTACACTTGAAATCGAAAAAATTCCGAGACGCTCAAGACCGACTACTACTCAAAGCTCCTATTGTCGGAGATATTCTCTACAAAGCAGCGGTCGCTCGTTATGCTCGAACACTCTCCACCACCTTCGCTGCAGGCGTACCGTTGGTGGATGCCCTGGATTCCGTGGCCGGTGCCGCCGGCAACGTCGTCTTCTACAACGCTATTATACAGATCAGGGAAGACGTTTCGGCAGGGTCTCAACTGAATTTCTCCATGCGAACCACGAACGTGTTCCCGTCCCTTGCAGTGCAGATGGCAGGTATCGGAGAAGAATCGGGTAACCTCGATGGCATGTTGGACAAGGTTGCGGACTACTACGAAGCTGAAGTAGATAATGCGGTGGACAATCTTACGACGCTGATGGAGCCCATGATTATGGTGGTGCTGGGCGTCCTTGTTGGCGGTTTGATCATCGCGATGTATCTGCCCATTTTCCAGCTGGGCCAAGTCGTTTAAACTATGACCCTCATTGATTACTTGGCCAGCCATACGCTGGCCTTTATTTTGCTCGCGGGACTGCTCGGTTTGATTGTGGGCAGTTTTCTGAACGTAGTCATTCATCGCCTGCCGATCATGATGGAGCGGGCCTGGCTGCGTCAGAGCAGGGAAATGCTCGAGCCGGATACGGATCCCCCCCCCGGGCCGACATTCAACCTCATTCTCCCCCACTCCCACTGCCCACACTGTGATGCCGAAATAAAGGCCTGGCAGAACCTGCCCGTAATCAGTTACTTATTGCTTCGCGGGCGTTGTGGGCATTGTCAAAATCACATCAGTCTGCGATATCCCGCCGTCGAGTTACTCACGGCAGGGCTGTCCATGGTTGTCGCCTGGCAATTCGGGTTTGGCTGGCAGGCAGGTAGCATGCTGGTACTTACCTGGGCGCTTATCAGTCTAAGCCTGATCGATGCTGATACCCAGCTGTTACCCGACGCCATAGTCCTGCCGCTACTCTGGTTGGGGCTTATCGCCAACAGCTTTGGACTTTTCACTGACTTGCACACCGCTCTTTGGGGTGCAGTAATGGGTTATCTGAGCCTCTGGCTGGTGTTCTGGGCGTTCAAGCTGGTAACCGGCAAGGAAGGCATGGGCTACGGAGATTTCAAGCTCCTGGCCATGCTGGGCGCCTGGGGCGGCTGGCAAGTCCTGCCGCTGACCATACTACTGTCATCGCTGGTCGGCGCTATTCTTGGCATCATCATTCTCAAGACTCGTGGCCAGTCCAACGCAACCCCCCTGCCCTTTGGTCCCTACCTGGCGATTGCCGGGTGGATTGCTCTGATCTGGGGTGACACAATAACCGGCAAGTATCTTCAAATTGCCGGGTTCTAAAATGATCATTGGTGTAACCGGCGGCATCGGCAGTGGTAAATCTGCTGTTTCGCTGCACTTTTCGGTTAAACATGGCATCCACGTCGTGGATGCTGATATCAAGTCTCGCGTAGTGGTCGAACCGGGTCGCCCGGCTCTGCAAGCCATAGTTGATCGTTTCGGTGACGCGGTACTCCAGAGTAACGGCGAGCTGAACCGAGCAGCACTGAGAGAAAAAATCTTTAATGATCCGCAAGAAAGAATCTGGCTGGAAGCTCTGCTGCATCCATTGATTCGTGAAGAAATCATCTCTGACCTCGCCTCTGCTGAATCACCTTATGCGTTGCTTGTTTCCCCCCTTCTCGTTGAATCTGGTCAGCACAAGATGACCGACCGGGTACTGGTGGTAGATGTATCGGAGGAAACGCAGCTTATGCGGACCGCGTTACGCGACAAGGTGCCTCACCAGCAGGTCAGGTCAATAATGCAAGCACAGGCAACCAGGGAAGAGCGCCTGAAACATGCCCACGACATTGTCAGCAATGATCAGGATCTGGCAGCGCTCCACAGGCAGGTGGATGCTCTACATCAGCAGTACCTGAAACTGGCTTCCGGAGACACCATATGACCCTGAATTTGCAATGCCCCACCTGCACCGCTCCCGTTACCTGGGATGAAGCCTTTCCCGATCGGCCCTTTTGCTCCCCTCGCTGCCGGCTGATCGACCTTGGCGCCTGGGCCGCCGAGGAGCATGTGGTACCTGGCGAAGAAATCGAGCAGGATCTGTACTCCGGCGATCTGCCGCAGCAGTAAACTCATGAGCAAATCCCGAATCCACGTCATGGCTGCGGTTATCCGCCGCGCAGGCAGTATTCTGATTGCAAAACGACCCGACTCCGCCCATCAAGGCGGGCTCTGGGAGTTTCCGGGGGGCAAGCTGGATCCGGGAGAAGAACGCCTGCAGGGATTGCGCCGCGAACTGAGGGAAGAGCTAGGCATCGAGGTAACTTCTGCACGACCTCTGCTAAACGTTAATCATGACTATCCTGACAAGTCCGTGCGCCTGGATGTCTGGTTGATTGACGGGTTCGAGGGAGAAGCTCATGGTGCTGAGGGTCAGCCCATTCGCTGGGTCTTACCTGCCGAGCTGAGCGATTACGACTTTCCGCGTGCCAACGGGCCCATCGTTGTCGCTGCGCAGCTTCCAGAGCTCTATCTGATTACGCCTGACCATCAGAATATGACACAGCTGATGGCGGGGCTCGAGGCTGCTCGCGAGGGAGTTATCGGCATGGTGCAGCTGCGCCAGACAGGTTTGAGTCTTGATGAATACAGCCACTTGGCCGATAGCTTACTGGTGCATTTCAGCAGTGTCTTTATCTGGCTGCTCAAGGGACCTGCCCCGCCAGGAAATGGCGCTGGCTGGCATATAAAGGCGTCGCAGTTACGTGAGCTGCATGATGCTGGGTGGCGCAAGGGAGAGCCCTGGAACGGCCTGCTGGCGGCCTCATGCCACAACCTGGAAGAGCTCCAGATGGCAGCGGATATTGGTGTAGACTTAGTCACCCTCTCCCCGATCTTACCCACTCAAAGCCATCCCGGCGCACCCCACCTGGGATGGGAAAGGGCAACAGAGTTGGTGGCCCAAACAAACATTCCCGTTTATCTGCTCGGCGGGCTGTCGCCTGAAAATCTGGCGCAGGCATTTGAGACTGGCGCCCAGGGCATCGCAGGTATTTCCGGACTCTGGACCGCCAAATCTGACTGCTGATCAATCGAGAGAGACTACTCGAAGCTCCTTGGGCATGCTGAAGACGATATTTTCCTCCTGACCTGCCAACTCCTCTTCGCCCGTCGCACCTAATCCGTGCAAATGTCGAATGACCTGTCGCACTAGTACATCCGGAGCAGAGGCCCCCGCAGTTATACCGATATGCTTAACACCATCCAGCCAACCAGGCTGGATCTCTTCAGCGCCGTCGATCAGATAGGCTGGTGTACCCATGCGTTCGGAAAGCTCGCGAAGTCTATTTGAGTTGGAACTGTTCGGGCTACCCACCACCAGAACCAGATCACAGGCCGCCGCGAGCTGTTTGACCGCATCCTGGCGATTCTGGGTGGCATAGCAAATATCGTCCTTGCGCGGTCCATCGATAGCCGGGAAGCGCGCCCTGAGCGCATCTATCACCCGCGCGGTATCGTCCATGGACAATGTCGTCTGAGTGACGAAAGCCAGTCGCTGGGGATCTTTCACTTCCAGCCTCGCGACATCCTTCTCGTCTTCAACCAGATAGATGGCCCCACCATTGCGCGCATCGTACTGACCCATCGTCCCTTCAACTTCAGGATGGCCCGCATGGCCAATCAGAATGCACTCGCGACCATCACGGCTGTAACGCGCCACCTCCATATGAACTTTGGTCACCAGTGGGCAGGTTGCATCGAAGATCTTCAGTCCTCGATCTTCTGCCTCTTTACGCACGGCCTGGGAAACACCATGGGCGCTGAAAATGACAATAACATCGTCAGGCACCTGCTCTATCTCTTCAACGAATACCGCACCGCGGTTGCGTAGGTCTTCAACCACAAATTTATTGTGCACCACTTCGTGGCGAACGTAGATTGGCGGCCCGAACACCTCGAGCGCACGATTGACGATCTCGATGGCGCGGTCTACGCCGGCGCAAAAGCCGCGGGGATTGGCCAGTTTGATCTGCATGGAAGCCTCGGTGGTTGGGAGCAGGAATGGTACTTATTATCCATGATAAGCGGCGTAGAATCGATGGGAGCTGATCCGTGGAATGAGTGCGAGCGCAAAAGTCAGGATGGATTCCCGCCTGCGCGGGAATGACGGGGCTTTTGGGAAGTTTCGTGTCTAAAATTAGAGCCCGAGGCCGGCTAACACCGTCATCCCCGCCCTCTCAAACCTTCACCCCCTCTAATTCGGATCGTCACCCCAACTCCTTCGCACCGTCATCCCCGCGAAGGCGGGGATCCACACGTACTGCCGGATAAAGGAGTGGTGCCCTTTAACTCAGACCGCTTTAACGTCGATTATCTCTACATCGAAAGTGATCGTCTTGCCCGCCAGCGGATGATTGAAATCAACATCGACTGTCGTATCGTGGATGGTCTTTACCACGCCAGGCATCTCCCCACCTGCAGCATCGCGGAAAATGACCAGGAGACCCGGCTCCAACTCCATCTCGTTAAATTGGTCCCGGGACACACTCTGAATATTCTGCGGATTGCCCGGACCAAAGCCACGCTCAGGCTCTACCTGGAAGCTACGCTGATCCCCAGCCTTGAGACCGAAAATACTCTGTTCGAAGCCAGGGAGCAGACTACCGTCGCCCACCGTGAAAGTGGCAGGTGATTTGTCGGTGGTCGTATCGATCACCTCACCACCAGGCAATTTGAGGGTGAAATGCAGCGTCACTTGAGTGTCGTGGTTGATGCGCGTTTCAGTCATGGGGTTGCCTTTGCAGGTTTACTTATGAACATGTCCAGAATCAACAGCGCCGCTCCAACTGTGATGGCACTATCGGCGATATTAAATGCTGGAAAGAACCAGCTTTGCTGCCAGTGCACCAGAATAAAATCGACAACGTGGCCATGCATGATCCTGTCGTATAAATTGCCTAGCGCTCCACCCAGTATCAGCGCCAGCGCGATGGGCTCAAGCTTACGGCTGCGCGGCAAACGAGCCATCCAGATAATCAGCATGGCACTGACCCCGACCGCAATCGCAGTGAAGAACCAGCGCTGCCAGCCACCGGCCCCCGCCAAAAAACTGAAGGCTGCACCAGGATTAAAGGCCAGTGTAAAACTGAACAACCCATCGATAACCGGTAGCTGCTGATGCAACTGAAACTGGTTCAGCGCGATCCATTTGGTCAACAGATCCAACGCTACCACCAACACCGAAATCCACAGCCAGCGGAGACCACCCTGACGCAATTCAGGCATGCTTGCGCACCTCACCCGGACCTTCAATGTTGTCTATACAGCGCCCGCAAAGCTCCGGATGTGCTGAATGCGACCCGACATCCGGCCGCAGATGCCAACAACGGGCGCATTTAGTGTGGCTGGATTTGACAATGGTCAGTTTCAAGCCAGGCAATTCGGTCGCAACAGATTCTGGACCCGCAGCCTCCAACGGCGCAATAGCGGCCTGCGACGTAATCAGCACAAAACGTAACTCGTCGCCCAGGCGCGCGAGTTTGCCTGCCAACGCCGCATCGGCATGCAGGATCACTTCAGCCTGCAAACTGCCGCCAATGACTTTTTCCTTGCGCAGGTTCTCCATTTCGCGGTTAACCGCCACCTTCACTGCCATGATTTCTTCCCAGAATTCCCGACCGAATGCAGCACCCTCGGGCAAAGCGGTCAGCTCTTCATACCAGGTATTGAGCATCACAGACTCGTTATGCTCGCCCGGCAGATGCTCCCACAGTTCTTCAGCTGTGAACGCCAGGATCGGTGCGATCCAGCGCGTTAGCGCCTCGACGATGTGATACATCGCCGTCTGGCAGGAGCGCCGCGCAGTGCTGTCAGCCCCGGTGGTGTACTGACGGTCCTTGATAATATCCAGATAAAAACCGCCCAATTCCTGCACGCAGAAGTTGTGGATTTTCTGGTACACGTTTAGGAACTTGTAGCTATCGTAGTCTTCCATTATTTCCTGCTGCAGCAGCAGGATACGATCCACCGCCCAGCGATCCAGATCCAGCATCAACTCAGGTGCCAGCAAGTGCTGGGTCGGGTCGAAGCCGGTCAGGTTAGAAAGCAGGAAGCGTGCAGTATTACGAATGCGCCGATAAGCATCCGCGCTGCGCTGCAGGATCACCTTGGAGACAGCCATCTCGCCGGAATAATCGGTCGAAGATACCCAAAGGCGCAGGATGTCAGCACCCAAGCTGTTGTTGATTTCCTGTGGTGCGACCACGTTGCCCAACGATTTGGACATCTTGCGGCCATTCTCGTCTACCACAAAGCCGTGGGTGAGCAACGCCTTGTAAGGCGCGTGTCCGTCGATGGCGGCGCCGGTCAGTAGCGAAGAGTGGAACCAGCCGCGATGCTGGTCGGACCCTTCCAGATACAGATCGGCCCGTGGGCCCTGTTCATGACCCATCGGATGCGAACCGCGCATCACGTGCCAGTGGGTAGTACCCGAATCGAACCAGACGTCCAGCGTATCGCTGATCTTATCGTATTGATCAGCCTCATCGCCCAGCAATTGCGACGCCTCCAGGGTGAACCAGGCTTCGATACCGCCTTGCTCAACGCGCTTGGCGACATCCTCTATCAGCTCAAGCGTGCGCGGGTGCAGATCGCCGGTTTCCTTGTGCAAAAAGAGTGGGATCGGCACACCCCAATTCCGCTGGCGCGAAATACACCAGTCGGGGCGGCCAGCGATCATGTTATGTAGACGCTGCTTGCCCCAGGCCGGAACGAATTCAGTTGTCTCGATAGCGGCCAGGGCACGCTTGCGGAGACTCTCACCTTCTTTCGGCTCGGTATCCATTCCGACAAACCATTGCGCCGTTGCGCGATAGATCACCGGCGTCTTGTGGCGCCAGCAATGCATGTAGCTATGGCTGACCTGTTCGTGGGCCAGCAGGCAATCGACTTCCTCCAGCTTGGCAACCACGTTGGGATTGGCCTTCCAGATAAACTGCCCGCCGAAGAATTCCAGGGACTCGACATACACACCGTTGCCCTGCACTGGGCTGAGAATGTCGTCGTTGACCATGCCGTAACGCTTGCAGGTATGAAAATCGTCCACACCATAGGCAGGCGCGGAGTGAACAATACCGGTACCCGCGCCGAGCTCGACATAATCGGCCAGATAAACCGGAGAATAACGCTCGTAAAACGGATGGCTGAAGTTGATCAGCTCCAATGTGTCACCAGTGGTCACGGCGACCACTTTACCCGCGCGCCCATAGCGGGCCAGACAGCTTTCGACCAGCTCTTCGGCCAGCACCAGCAACCGGTCACCCACGTCGACCAGGGCATAATTGAATTCCGGGTGCACGTTCAAAGCCTGGTTAGCCGGGATCGTCCAGGGGGTGGTTGTCCAGATGACCATCTGCACCGGCTTGGTGAGCTCCTGCAGGCCAAAAGCCGCAGCCAACTTCGCAGGTTCAGCGCAGGGAAATCCGACATCGATAGTCGGGGACTGTTTATCGGCATATTCGACTTCAGCTTCAGCCAACGCAGAACCGCAATCAAAACACCAGTTGACTGGTTTCAGGCCCTTGAAGACGAAACCTTTCTCGACCATTTTGCCTAGCGCGCGAATCTCGCCCGCCTCGTTGGCATAATCCATGGTCTTGTAGGGATTGTCCCACTCACCGAGCACACCCAGTCGCTGGAAGTCGGTCTTCTGGCCTTCGATCTGCTTGGCAGCGTATGCGCGGCTTAATTCGCGGGTCTTGGCAGGCTCGAGATTCTTGCCATGGGTCACTTCGATCTTGTGCTCGATCGGCAGACCGTGGCAGTCCCAGCCAGGCACGTAGGGTGCGTCAAAGCCCGATAGCGTCTTGGAGCGGACGATCATGTCCTTGATAATTTTATTGACCGCGTGACCGATGTGAATATCGCCGTTGGCATAGGGCGGACCATCGTGCAGCACAAAGCTCGGCCGGCCCTGGCTTATTTCACGAATCTTGCCGTAAAGATCAATACCGTCGAGGCGCTTGAGCGTCTCCGGCTCACGGTTGGGCAGGCCGGCTTTCATCGGAAATGCCGTTTCCGGCAGGTTCAGCGTCGCTTTGTAATCAGTCATCTGGTCCAGGCTCACTTGTTTGAGTCAGAGGCCCATTGGGCGCGGGCAGCGGCAATATCTGCCGTAATAGCTGTCTGCAGGGCATCCAGGGAATCGAATCGCTGTTCGTCACGCAGTTTTTCATGAAATATGACGGTAAGGTGTCGGCCGTAAAGATCGCCTTTGAAATCCAGCAAATGGACCTCAAGATGCGGCTGGCCATCACCCTGAACCGAAGGGCGCATGCCGATATTGGCCACGCCCTGATGCGAACCCTTGAAGGGGGGTTCGTCGAGCACCGCACTGACGCGAAACACACCCTTGAGGGGCGCATGCAGGCGCTTGAGTTGAACATTGGCGGTAGGGGCGCCCAGGGTACGGCCCAGCTGCTGTCCGTACATCACTCGACCGTTGATACTGAATGGACGACCCAGCAGCCGTTCAGCCAGTTCAAAGTCGCCGCCGGCCAGTACCTGGCGCAGTCGTGTGCTACTGATGCGATCACCGCTCTCTGCAACCGTGTTGGCAGCTTCGACTGTAAAGCCGTGCCGTTCGCCACTCCCCTGAAGGAAGGCAAAGTCTCCGCTGCGATCACAACCAAAGCGGAAATCGTCGCCGACTTCAAGGTGCTTGACGTCCAACCCATCGATCAGTACCTGCTGAACGAACTCCTCCGCACTGAGCTCGCGCAGGCGGCGATTGAAGGCCACGCAAAGTACGCGGTCGACGCCTTGGGCCTCAAGTAACATGAGCTTGTCGCGCAGACGGGTAAGGCGCGGCGGCGCCGCATCAGGGGCGAAATACTCCCTGGGCTGCGGTTCGAAGATAACCACACAGCCAGGCAACCCCATGCGCGCCGAATGGGCACGAAGACGCTTTAGAATAGCCTGATGCCCGGCATGCACACCGTCAAAATTACCGATTGTCGCCACACAACCCCGATGCCGGGGGCGCAGGTTATGTAGACCGCGGACCAGTTCCATAATGCTCGTTATTTGGCTGAGGGATCAAACCCGCGAGTATACAGCCTTAGCGTGCCACCCGTCATGGGTGGGCTGCTACTTAACCTGAGGAGTCACCGGCAATGCAGGGTAAGTCGAGCTCCATCTCCACAACGTTTCTAGATGAAATCCCATTGGCCGAGGCAGAACTCGGCCCTTTCGGTCGGAGTTAACCCTGGCGCAGGTGCCGCATGCGCATGCCGGTTATAACCAGCGTCAGCGCAAAGATCCCAATACCAGCGCTCACCAGTAAAGCCATCTCCAGCACCTTGCGCTGCCAACCCCAGCCAAACCACTGCTCGATGCCCGGAACCATCCAGACAATAACTGCTGCCATTGCGACGCATGCAGCAACCAGTCGGAAGGCGAACACTGCCCAGCCCGGTTGCGCCTGATAGATACCTGCCTTGCGCAACCCCCACCAGAGCAGACTCGCATTCAGCACAGCTGAGAGTGAGGTGGCCAACGCCAACCCCACATGGGCCAGCGGCCAGATCAAAATCAGGTTGAAGACCATATTGACCACCATGCAGATTATCGCAATCTTCACTGGCGTCTTGATGTCCTGGCGAGCGAAATACCCCGGCGCCAGGACTTTTATGAGCATAAACGTCATCACACCAATGGAATAGGCGCGCAGCGCTGCTGCAGCTTGCAGCGTGTCACGCTCGGTCATTGCGCCGTAGTGAAAGAGCGTCGCAATCAACGGCTCGGCGAGAAGCAAAAGCGCCAGCGCAGCGGGCACGCCCACCAGCAACACCATGCGAATTGCCCAGTCGAGCGTTGCAGAGAAGCCCCGGGGGTCTTCCCCCGCATGCTGGCGGGACAGCGCTGGCAGAATGACAGTACCAATAGCGATTCCGAAGGCGCCTAACGGCAATTCAGAAAGGCGATCGGCGTAGTACAGCCAGGAAATACTACCCGTCTCCAGAAAAGACGCCAGCACGGTATCCAGAAGCAAGTTGATCTGACTGACCGACACACCGAAGAGCGCCGGCAGCATCAGCGTCATGATGCGTTTGACTCCTTCGTGCTTGCGGTTCGGGCGCGGCATTGGCAACAGCTTGATCTGGGCGAGGAATGGCAACTGGAACAGCAGCTGCAGCACACCGGCGATAAAAACGCCCCAGGCCAGCGCCATGATCGGCTCGGCAAAATAGGGCGTCATCAGAACAGTCGCCCCTATCATGCTCACATTGAGCAATACCGGGGTAAAAGCCGGCACCGCAAATCGACCGTAGCTGTTGAGGATTGAGCCACACAGAGCTGTGAGTGAAATCAACAGCAGATAGGGAAAGGTAATGCGCAGCATATCGGTAGCCAGCGCAAGCTTCTCCGTGTCCCCATGGAAGCCTGGGGCAAAAATCGTTATCAGCACTGGAGCGCCCGCCACCCCCAGCGCAGTAATGGCCACCAGTGTGATCCCCAGCGTCCCGGCAACGCCGTTCACCAGATATTTAACATCCTCCAGGCTGCGTTTGGCCCGGTATTCGGAAAGCACCGGAACAAATGCCTGGGCAAAAGCGCCTTCGGCAAACAATCTGCGCAGAAAATTGGGGATCTTGAAGGCTATAAAAAAAGCGTCAGCTTCGGATTGGGAGCCGAAATAGGCGGCAACCACAACGTCACGCACCATGCCGAGCACGCGCGAGAGCAGCGTCATGATGCTCACAACCATGCCTGAACGCAGTAGCGTCGGGGCTTTGGGTTCAGGAGCTGTAGGAGGAGCCTGATCGGTCATGCGTTAGGGTCGCCGGATAAAACCGCGATGATAGCCTCCGAACGCACTCCCTGGCGAGAACCCTACTCAAGCAAAAGCTTGTGGCCAGGGCGCAAAAGCCTCAAGCTATCGTCCCACGGTAAATGGCTTGAAACTTCTGGTTTGCAGCCGACTTACAACCCTTGACATTGGTACAGGCTGGCGGCATAGTACGCGGCCTTATTTGTACCCTTATTCATCACGATTTTCTGAGGAGCACGACGGTGGCAAACTCACCTCAAGCCAAGAAACGCGCCAAGCAGGCCGAGAAGCGCCGCAATCACAACGCAAGCCTGCGCTCCATGGTTCGTACCTATATCAAGAACGTGGTCAAGGCTATTGAAGCCAAAGACCTGGAAAAAGCTAAATCTGCCTACACCGCAGCAGTGCCGGTTATTGACCGCATGGCTGACAAGGGCATCATTCCCAAGAACAGGGCAGCTCGTCATAAAAGCCGCCTGAACGCACACATTAAGGCAATGGCTACCGCCGCCTGATTTGCGTTCCTTGTGGAAGAAAAAACCGGCCTAGAGCCGGTTTTTTTGTGGGTGCTGTTTGGGCCACTAGCTTATTCGAGCAATGCAACAGAGCGTAGCTGTCTGCCCAGCAGAATGAATCCCCGCCTTCGCGATGATGACGGGACCAGGCGCGGGGTTTGCAGTTAGCGACCAAGAACTTAAACCAGGACCAGATTATCTCGATGGACCATTTCAGGCTCATCAATATATCCCAGTATCTTTGCCACCGAATCGGTAGGCTGGCCAAGGATACGACTGGCGTCCAGAGCACTGTAGTTGACCAGCCCGCGAGCAACCTCCCTCCCGTCAGGCCCAACGCAAACAACCATTTCACCGCGCCTGAAAGCACCTTCAACGGCAACTACGCCGACCGGCAACAGGCTACGGCGTCCAGAGGCAAGCGCTTTTACCGCACCTTCATCGATAACCAGCCGCCCGCGCGTCTGAAGATGCCCTGCGAGCCATTGCTTGCGAGCTGCCAGCATGCCTTTTTCAGGCAGCAATAACGTGCCCAGCTCCTCGCCAGCCTGAAGCCGCTCTACGACGCGATCAATCCTGCCGCCGACAATCACAGTACCTGCACCCGAACGCGCAGCCAGTCGCGCAGCACGCAGCTTGGTGAGCATGCCACCGCGCCCCAGCGCACCAGCGCTACCACCAGCCATTGCATCCAGGGAGGGATCGTCCGCCATTGCTTCGCGCACCAGCTCCGCCTGGGGGTTGTTTCTGGGGTCCGCTGTATACAAACCGTCCCGGTCGGTCAGTATTACCAATAAGTCTGCCTCGACCAGATTGGTCACCAGCGCGCCCAGGGTATCGTTATCACCAAAGCGGATCTCGTCAGTGACAACGGTATCGTTTTCGTTGACCACGGGAATCACACCCAGATCGAGCAAGGCCCGTAGCGTACTGCGGGCATTCAGGTAACGTTTGCGGTCAGACAGGTCATCATGGGTCAAAAGGACCTGGGCAGTAGAAAGACCATGGGCCTGAAAACTGGATTCCCATGCCTGAACCAGACCCATTTGACCAATAGCCGCCGCCGCCTGCATCTGGTGGATGGTTTTAGGTCGTTCAGCCCAACCAAGCCGACTCATACCCGCGGCCACAGCACCGGAAGAAACCAGTACCAGCTCCGCCCCACTCTTGCGCAACTCGACAAGCTGGTCGACCCAAACCGCCATGGCCTCCTTGTCGAGACCTCGACCATCCCCAGTCAACAGTGCGCTGCCAATCTTGACTACCCAGCGACGGGCATTGGTTACCTTGTCACGCATATTCGATCCAGAAGCAAAGTGTCAGTTGTATCGCCACATTTTAACCCATTCGCGAAGAAGCCGGCGCTCCTACCTGGGAATAATACCCCGTGGGAGCGCCGGCCCCGGCGCAAAGCTTAATCAGATAGCAACATCAATGCACGTAGATGATCTCTGGACCGTCTTCGTCATCTCCGTCGTCATCCTCATCCTCGTCGTTGAGCAGACCCTGCTTGCGCAGGACCTTGCGATCATCGAGATTCTGAATGTGGGCACGAGCCTCATCCTCGATCTGTTGATCCAGCGCACGCACCTCAGCGGCATACTCCTCATCTTCCTGCATGCGCAAGGTACGTTCATCCAGCCAGTTCATGACTTCCTTGGCCAGTTCGTCGGTACCCTGACGCTCTGATGCAGAAATGACGAAAACCGGCCCTTCCCACTCCAGCCGCTCAACCACGTCGTCCAGCAATGCTTGCTGCTCATCGTCCATCAACTGGTCGCACTTGTTCAGGACCAGCCAGCGCTCACGGAGCGTCAGTGCAGGACTGAACTTGCCCAGTTCGTGAATGATCGTCTCGATCGACTCGACCGGATCGCTGTCATCAGGCGGAACCATATCGACCAGATGCAACAACAGATGCGTGCGTGACAAGTGTTTGAGAAAACGTGTACCCAGACCCGCGCCCTCTGCAGCACCGGCAATAACTCCGGGGATGTCCGCAATCACGAAACTGCGCAGCTGCCCCACATCTACAACGCCCAGGTTGGGCACCATGGTGGTAAACGGGTAATCAGCCACTTTGGGCTTGGCAGCCGATACCGAGCGAATGAAAGTGCTCTTGCCTGCATTGGGCAGGCCGAGCAGACCCACATCGGCCAGCACTTTCAATTCCAGTTTCAGATCGCGCTGATCACCCAGACTGCCCTGGGATGTCTGCCGGGGCGCCCGATTCACGCTGGACTTGTAACGCGTGTTACCCAGACCATGGAAACCACCCTGCGCAACCAGCAGACGCTGGCCCGCCTCGGTCAGATCACCGATAATTTCCTGCGTACCGGCATCGATCACGGTCGTGCCGATAGGCACATCAAGGAACATGTCCTCACCCTTGGCACCAGAACAATCCTTGCCTCGGCCATTCTCGCCACGCTGCGCGTTAAAGCGTCGCTTGTAACGATAATCAACCAGGGTGTTGCAGTTCTCGGCGGCCACCAGATAAATGCAGCCACCGTCACCGCCATCGCCACCATCAGGCCCGCCCTTGGGAATAAATTTCTCCCGGCGAAAACTCATGCAGCCATTGCCCCCATCGCCGGCCTTGACCGTGATGGACACTTCATCAACGAATTTCATCTTGCTCCCTCCCAATACGGGATGGATTAAAGGTTGCTACAAAAAGAACAAACAAAAAAGCCCCGTCGTCAGACAGGGCTTCTTCGAACCGAGGGTGGTATCAGGCTTCTACGACGTTCACGTAGCGACGGCCCAACTTGCCCTTAACTTCGAACTTGATCACGCCAGCCGCTTTAGCGAACAGGGTGTGATCCTTGCCCATACCGACGTTCTTGCCGGGGTGGAATTCAGTGCCGCGCTGGCGAACAATGATGTTGCCAGGGATGATTGCCTGGCCGCCATACATTTTGACGCCAAGGCGTTTCGATTCGGAATCGCGACCGTTACGTGTGGAGCCGCCTGCTTTTTTGTGTGCCATGGGTGTTTATCTCCTCAATGGGCTTAGGCAGAGATGCCGGTAATCTTGATTTCGGTGTACCACTGACGGTGGCCCTGACGCTTCATGTGGTGCTTACGGCGACGGAACTTGATGATGCGGATCTTATCGCCACGACCGTGGGCGCTAACTTCAGCAGTCACCTTGGCGCCTTCAACAACAGGCGCGCCGATCTGCACGTCATCGCCATTGCCAATCAGCAGAACGCGGTCGAAATCAATACTGGCGCCAGTTTCAACGTCCAGCTTCTCCACTCTCAGAAACTCGCCTTCGGCGACCTTGTACTGCTTACCACCGGTAACAATCACTGCGTACATGATGCTTTCTCCGTAATCCTGCTCACCCGGCGCTTAGGTATAATCGTTAGTGGCCGGCATGGCTGCAAGTGAACCCGCCTATCGGGCCCTACCTTGCCATTGTCAAAACAGGGATGCTGTAAATCTGGTTTTCAGGGGCGGAAATTCTACGCAATAGATGCCTCTAGCGCAAGCATTGCGTTACTTATACAACAGCGCTGTTTACACCCTTTTATAGGCTACCAGACAGCGGCTTTCTTGACAGCGCTGGGCCTGCCGCCTAGCATGCCGCGCAACCTATGAGGAATGTGCAGTTAATGTCCACCCTGCCTTTTTACAACGCAGTCGCCGATGATTTTGATTCAGTCAACCAGCTGATCATTCGCCAGCTGCATTCGCGCGTTCCCCTGGTGGAGAAAATCGGCAATTACATCATCAACGCCGGAGGCAAGCGCCTGCGTCCGCTAGTGGTACTGCTCAGCGCACGCGCCTGCGGCCTGAGTGATGATCGTCAGCACAGTCTTGCGGCGATTATCGAATTCCTCCACACAGCCACCCTTTTGCACGATGACGTAGTGGACACCTCAGACCAGCGTCGCGGGCGCTCCACCGCCAACGCCAAATGGGGCAATGCGCCCAGCGTGCTGGTAGGTGACTTCCTGTATTCCCGTGCATTTGAAATGATGGTCGAGATGGGTGACATCCGCATCATGCAGGTCCTGGCCAACGCCACCAACGTTATTGCCGAGGGCGAAGTACTTCAGCTGACCAAGGTCCGCGACGCAGGCACCGACGAAGCGACCTACATGGAAGTCATCCGCAGCAAGACTGCGATGCTGTTTGAAGCCTCAACCCACAGCGCAGGCATTCTTGCCGGAGCTGATGCGGCTCAGATTGAAGCTTTGCGCCAGTACGGCAATGCGCTGGGCACTGCCTTCCAGTTGATCGACGACGTCCTGGATTACTCCGGCGATGCCGAAGCCATGGGCAAAAACGTTGGAGACGACCTGGCCGAAGGCAAACCTACCTTGCCGCTTATCTACACAATGCGTGAAGGCACGCCAGAACAGGCCAGACAGGTGCGCCAAGCCATCCAGAAAGGCGGCATTGATGACATTACATCTATCCAGGCGGCTGTGCGCGATTGCGGCGCACTGAATTACACATCGCAGCTCGCCCGCGCGCAAATTGATGAGGCAGTCAAACTGCTTCAAGTGTTGCCACCATCCATCTATCGCGATTCGCTGGAACAGCTGGCTGAATTTGCGATTAAGCGGAGCTACTGAGGGACAGCGGGCAGACCGGAGCCGCTACTCCTTAGCGTTGCAAGCAGCGGCCTCGGCACGTAAAGCTCTTACAGAACCTTCAAAAGCTCGATATCAAAGATCAAGGTGCTGTGCGGCGGAATGCTACCCGCGGCGCGACCGCCATAAGCCAGCCCCGGCGGGATGAACAGCCTCCACTTGGCACCTTCCTTCATTAACTGAAGGGCCTCAGTCCAACCAGCAATAACGCCACCGACCGGAAATTCCGCAGGCTCGCCGCGTTTGTAGGAACTATCGAATACTTCACCGCCAATCAGCGTGCCTTCGTAGTGAGTACGTACAGTCGAAGACGCATCAGGTGTGGCCCCGTCACCCTCGCTAACCACCTCATACTGCAATCCTGAGTCCAGCGTGACCACACCCGGACGCTCAGCATTCTGGACAAGAAAGTCGGCCCCCGCTTGCCCTGCCGCCCGCGCGGCCTCTTCGGCCACCGCCTGCATCTTGGCCTGCAAACCCTGGAAAGCCTCCTGGAGAGCAGCCTCGTCCACCTGACTGGGCTGCCCGGTGAAGGCATCACGCAAACCTGCGACAACCAGATCAATCGTCAGGTCAGGGATACTACTGGTCAATAACTGATCGCCCATCTGCCGGCCAATGCCGTAGCTGACGCGCTTTTCGTCTGTATCAAAGGTATCGCTCATACCGGTACTCCCTGGAAATTGGCCATAAAGCCTGCCATAAAGCGCTGAAGAATTCATTAAACGGCGCCAGTCCGTTACAATGCCGGCCTTTTCCTGTCACCGCCAAACGAGATTCCGCCATGCTGGAAAAGCTGTTTCAACTGCAAGCTCACGGCACCAGCGTGCGCACAGAAATCATTGCTGGTCTGACCACATTCCTGACCATGGCCTACATCATCTTCGTCAACCCGATGATGATGGCCGACGCGGGCATTGATCCGGGCGCCGCCTTTGTCGCGACCTGTCTGGCTGCGGCCATTGGCTCACTGATCATGGGGCTCTGGGCTAACTACCCCATAGCGCTGGCGCCGGGCATGGGCTTGAACGCCTTCTTCAGCTACACAGTGGTTGGCTCTATGGGCTACAGCTGGGAAGTAGCATTGGGAGCCGTATTCATCTCGGGCTTTCTGTTCTTTCTGCTGAGCATTTTCAAGGTCCGCGAATGGATCATCAACAGTATTCCGATGGCGTTGCGCTCAGCAATCGCCGCCGGGATAGGACTCTTTCTCGCGCTGATTGCCCTGAAAAACGCCGGGCTAGTAGTTGATCACCCCGCCACGCTGGTTACCCTAGGGGACCTTACCCAGCCAGGACCTCTTCTTGCGGGGCTCGGATTCGTTATCATTGTCGCACTTGCCTATCGCCAAGTAACAGGAGCCGTGATGATCGGTATTCTGTTGATTACCGGCATCAGTTTACTGGCAGGTTTCACCCAGACCACCGGCATAGTCTCTACACCGCCCAGCCTGACACCCACCTTTCTCGAGCTGGATATTCGCGGGGCGATGGAGATAGGCATGCTCAGCGTGATCTTCGCATTCCTGTTCGTCGACCTGTTTGACACCTCGGGAACCTTGATCGGCGTAGCCCAAAGGGCAAACCTTGTAGATCACGACGGCAAGTTGCCACGCCTCGGGCGCGCGCTGATGGCAGACAGCACCGCGACCATGGCTGGCGCCGCCATGGGCACCTCTACTACCACCAGCTACATCGAATCAGCCGCAGGCACCGCTGCTGGAGGCCGCACCGGCCTCACCGCCTGTGTCGTGGCACTACTTTTTCTGGTCAGCCTGTTTTTCTCGCCATTGGCAGGTGCAGTGCCTGCTTTCGCCACCGCGCCTGCACTGCTCTTCGTCGCAGTGCTGATGACCGGCGGCCTGGCCCAAGTGGACTGGGAAGACCTTACTGTCGCAGCCCCTGTAGTCATTACCGCGATCACGATGCCGTTGACCTTCTCCATCGCCAACGGCATCGCCCTGGGCTTTATCAGCTGGACGCTGATAAAGCTGCTGGCCGGCCGCTGGCGTGACCTGAATCCCAGCCTGTATGCATTGGCTGTCCTATTTATCATCAAACTCGCGTTGTTCAACTGATGAGCCTCTCCTTCGATCCGACCGAATATGACCAACAGCTTGCTGCCAAACGACAGCGCCTGGTCGAACTGCTGGCGTCATTCGACGCGCCTGAGCCTGAAGTATTTGAATCTCCCCGCGAGCATTTCCGTCTGCGCGCCGAATTCAGACTCTGGTACGAGAACGGCCAGCCGCATTACGCCATGTTTGAGAAGGGCAACAAGTACAAGCCGATTCTGATCGAGCAATTGCCCATCGCCAGCCGCCGCATAAACGAGCTGATGGGTCCGTTGCTGGAAGCCTGCAGAGCCGATCCCTTGCTCGGCCGCAAACTCTTCCAGGTCGAATTTCTCACCACCCTGTCGGGCGAAGCACTGGTCAGCCTCTGCTACCACCGTCCGATTGATGAAAGCTGGGATGCAGCCGCCCAGCGGCTTTCAGAACAGCTCGGAATACTTGTAATCGGCCGCAGCCGGGGTCGCAAGCGCGTCCTTGAGCGAGATTATGTAATCGAAGAACTGGATGTGCGCGGGCAGATCTGGCGTTATCAGCAAGTAGAGGGAGGCTTCACGCAGCCCAATGGGCAGGTCAATCAGCACATGCTCAGTTGGGCACAGGAAGTGGCCGGGAGTAACGAGGATGACCTTCTTGAACTCTATTGCGGTAACGGGAACTTCACGCTGCCACTATCCACCTGTTTTCGTAAGGTAATGGCAACCGAACTGGCAAAAAGCTCGGTGTATTCCGCAATTGCCAACATGGAAATGAACGGCGTTGAGAATGTGACCCTGGTGCGCCTTGCAAGCGAAGAAGTAACCCAGGCACTGACGGGTGTACGAGAGTTCAGGCGCCTTCAGGGCATTGACTTGAACGACTTCAACTTCGGCACCGCATTTGTTGACCCACCACGTGCCGGCCTTGATCCGGCGACACTAGAGTTGGTCAGAGGCTATCAGCGGATTCTGTATATATCATGCAACCCGGAAACCCTGGCAGCGAACCTGCAGGACTTTTCTAGCACCCATAGGGTAACGCGTTGCGCGTTGTTTGATCAGTTTCCCTATACCCATCACATGGAAAGCGGAGTGCTGCTGGAGCGGCGTTAAGGCCGTCCCCAGCAGCCCACTCTCGTCGGTTACTGCCTCCAACACTTATCGTTGCCTGGCGTCGTTTGCCCCAGCGCATTAATTGTCATCGTCGCACAGTCGTCGCCTGCCATCACACCGCCAGAAACCGCGGTAGCAGTAATCAGGTAACCACCGTCACCGGCCGATCCAGCGGCCAGTGCGACCGTATAAACCGCATCGCCGGTCATGGGGCTCCGTGCAGGGATCTGCGCGCCGGTATAAACCCCCGCTTGCGAGAACCTTCGCTCCGCTACCTGAGCGGCCTCAAAAAGCACCGCTGAAGCCTCTGCCCGACGTGTCTTCTTTGTGTACTCAACATAACTCGGATACGCGATCGCCGCCAGAATACCGACGATTGCAACAACGATCATTACCTCGATCAAGGTGAATCCCTTGCTTCTCATAGCGTTTCCTTATTGCAGCTGTCGCCACATGATACGACGGGATAAGCCAGAAGCGGCAGCTCTTTCGTCCAGGAACAGGGTTTGACCGGTAGACAGCAGAACCGCTTTGGTTTGCGTCGGCTTATCGTCACCGCGATCAATAATAACCGGCAGACCAGGCAAACCTTCATTAATGTCGATACCCGCAATAATGGAATCATTGGCATCAATGTTTCCATCTTTGTTGGTATCCAGCACCTCGTAATTCAGCATGCCACCGGTCAACAAATCCAGCTCGACAAGCCGGCCACTACCGGAACTGACACACGGATCCTCCGCATCAATAATCGCTGTCACAAACACCACCCGTCCCTCGGTGGTTTGTGCTGGGAAGATCACACGTTCACCTTCAGCCACACCATTATAAACCAGCGGCAAGTACCAGCCCCGCTGAGTATTAAAGTCAACCGTGTTAGAGCTGGTGCGGAAATAATCCTGTCCGCCGATTGTAACTTCCTCGGTAATAGCCTGGGACTGAAGAGCAGACAGGGGGACAGTTCCCGATGTGGACGGCTTGTCCCATATCGCATAAAACGCCTGCTGGGTCTTGGTCAGCTTGTCTGAAGCTTCAGACAGCTTCCCGGTACCTATTGATACCATGTGGCCACCCTGTGGATGGTCGGTAATCAACGGATAGGTAGTTATGGGCTGGCTGGCACCAGCTGCAAACAACTTGCTGGCTGCCCAGTCAGTTTCAACCGTAGAGGAGGTATCAAACTTCCACAAATTGCCGCGCAGATCACCGGCATAGATTTTCTCGATCTGGTGCTGGGCGTTCACCACGATTTGGGGGGAAGAAAGACCGGACCCCTTGGCCCGCTGCGCTGCGCTGCCAGTACTGTTTTCATCTACCACGATCTTGCGCACCAGAGCACCCGTCTGCAGGTCGACCACATACAGCGCCGCTTTCCCGGTATGACTGCCGTAACCGTTACCGAAAACCGCTACCCACTGATTATTTTTGGTTCGCGCGATCGCAGCGCGCGAATAGGTGTAACCGAGATCATTCCATTGGTTGGTTGTATCACTTGTTTCCGGAGGAGACAGCTCCCACAAAGCTGCAGGCGTGTTTGGACTCGCAGCCGTCTGCTGGAACAGCCTGACAGCGAAGAAACTCTTGCCGCCTGCACCCATGCCCGAGACGGCGACGGTCGACCAGGTAGTTCCCAACTGCGCATCGGACACCGATATCTGACCATCGACTAGAAACCGGTGAGTGCCGGTCTCGGTGTAATCCGGGTCAGCAACAATATTCAGCGACGGAAGCACGCTGGACGGCATGTAGCCGTAACGGTGCTGGCCGTTATCTGCGTTGAGTATATGAAAAAAACCATCGTTGGCATTCACCAACAGACTGGCTTCTAGATCGGATGTCTTGAAAGCCAGATAGCTGTCATAGGTAGTATCCCCCGCAATGGCAGACACCGTCTGAGTTTCGGGGGCTACTCGCTCCAGAGAAGAATTGACTACATCTCCGAGTAGGACAGAACGCGTACGCAGTCCGGCTACCGATGCACCTTTACTCCAGGAGAGCAAATCTGCACCCGTGATTGGGGAGTTCACCGAGCCATTCAACAGGGTTTTCTGGTTTGGAGACAGGTTACCAAAATCAAGGGTGACTGGCTTTTGATCGAGCGTATTGTACCCCTGATAACTGGCCGGATTCAGACTTGGTGTGAATGAACTGTCCGTTGTCCACAGCAAGGTGTCCGTACGACCGGTTACCGAATTCAACCGATATGCTTCGATGGTACCGCTCCAAGAAGCTGGTTCGTACAACGTCTTGTAGTACACGGTATCGGCAGTCAAGGTGGCAGAACTGGAGGCACCTGCGCCACCGGAACCGGCCTGTGCGGTAATAGCATTGATTGCTTTGGTCAGACTGTCGTTCAACTCCGCACTGTCATTAGCAGTGTAATATTCCCCCTTACCATAGTCGGCTGCGTCTTCGAGCATTTGATTGTCGATTGCGAAGCCAACAGTATAAGTCTGCATGTTCTGCTTAGGAAACCCCGCCGCGTTAAAGCTCTTTCCGGCCAAATCAAGAGCTGTTGTATCGCGCAAGTCGATATCATGTGCAAACTTAGCGATGTCATCCAGGAACAACGCATCCCCTTCTCCATCGTCTGTTGGGTCGTTACCATCATTATTATTACCATCCCAGTCAGGGAGGTTGTTATTTCCAGGCACAGCAGCATTATCGCGCTTTGGATCATCGGACGGAAAACTCCTATCGTAAGTAGGCAAACCATCCGTCACTACCACGCTAAAGGTCCGTTGGCACCGATATTCGATGGGGCTTGCATAATTACTTGTACCGGATAGTGTCGCCAGTCCTTGATATGGACTCATGCCGCGCAAGTAGCGAGTCATTTCATAATAAGTCTCAGCCAGCGGAGTATTCGTCGAAGCGGTAACACCATCCACCACAGATGTAAAATCTTCGAAATTCGACTGTGCCTGAGCAACACTGGTTATGGGTGTACCTTGAGGGGATATGGTTTCGGAGAAATCTTTAACTGGAATTATCAAGCTCCCACCCGGACCCGAGTCACCGTTACATACAGTCCCCCCCCACCAAGTTCTATAGCACTGCCGGGTGGATGGGTTAAAGGTAAAGAGGCCATATCTCAGGCCACGGTTGTCAGATACAATCTGGTTAGTGACATCCCGGGCTACTTTCATGCGGTATTCGTTAGGCAAGATCGAGGTTAGATCCTGACTCGAATACTCGTTATAGATATAAGATAAATACTTGGCGCTATAGCGAGTAGCCTTACCTCCAACGGGGTCTGGCAATGTAAAACACTTACGATCGTCCCGACCATTGCCAGTTGAACGCCAAAGTGCGACTTTGCCCGTTCCACATCCAGAGGAAGCCATTGAATCCAGGCTGAGATTATCCCTTACAAGAGGGTAATTATCGCCCGACCGATAACGCACAAATGGATAAGTACTATTCGCGACCGCGGAGGGCGCAATCGCATTTTCCATACTCCCCGAGTTATCCAACAGAACCAGCACGTTAGGAGTAACAGCCGAAGCACTCAAAATAGGCGCCTGCACGGGAGAAAAGGCATACACCGGAGCGGTGACAAACCCGCTCAACAGGATGCCGGAAACAAAACTGAATACCTTTTTCATTGTAATTCTCCCTGCCAAAGCCTGTTCGGGCTGGCGTGGTTGAGCTGCGGAGGGCAATTGCTCAATTCTTTGCATAAATACTTTCCAGCGCCGTGGTGGTATTACCTAATGTCGCCACTGAGGTGACCCGATACAAGGTCACGCTTTCACCGGGGTCAACGTTGATGGCGGCGCTGGAAGTACCTAGCTTCTGGATCTGATAGAGGCTGTTGCCATCCGAAGCGGCCTGCCATATACCGCAAGCGGTGTTACCGTTCTGCACCGCAGCATTGTCGAAAGCAGGAGTACGACAGGCATTGCCATTGCACACTGCGCACGCGGCGAGCGCACCACTGTTATTTAACGTAGCGATAAAACCTTCGCCTTCGCGCAGGCCCGCTTCCGCATACTGGAAAGTGATGGTCTTGAAGCGGGTATTACCTGACATTTTTTCCTGCAGGGTCGCGCTCTTCATTGCCGATACACCGACGATGGTAAGCAGCAGAAGAAAAACGAGGCTGACGAAGAGGGCCACACCCCCCTGGGCACTTCTTGAAGCGGGTCTGATCATGGGTTGGCTCCTCATAACAACCGGTTCCGTAATGCGGCGACCACTGTGTATTCCTGATCGGCGGTTCGCTGGTTTTCGTCTTCAAGAACCATGGCAATCCTTACGCTACGGATCAAAGCGGGGTTGCCTACAGTCGCAGGCGCAACATAGTTGCCCGAGACATAGGTATCCCCGGCGCTGGCAGCAACGCCGAACTGGATATCCAGGGACTTCACGTTTCCAATCAAGGGCTCAAAAGCACCTGCCCCGCTGTTGCGAACCTGAAGAACGCCTTCAGCGGCATCGAGCTTGTATTCGATCTGACGGATGGGCAATGCAATCTGGCCCGCCGCCGGAGCGGCGGCTCCAACCACAACATTACCGCCTGATCGACAATCCGTGGTCAGCGTCCAGTCAGCATTGGAAGTCTGACTTACTGCCTGAGTGGCATTTGACGTGATTATGCTCAGAGTAGCGTTGGGTGCGTCCCATGAAATAGGGTTGTCAAATGCCACGGGCACATTAGTCACAGAGCCTGATGCGAGCGAAAGACACCCGAACATACCTGCCATCCTCAGCTCCTGCGTCATACGAGTCAGCACGTAGCGGGCATCTTCCTGCAGTCTGGCCGACGCATCTTGTACCATCGAAGTCTGGCGACTGCTGGCAAAAATCTGTGTGATACCCAGTACCAGCACCAGCCCAAGCACCAGAGCGATCATGATCTCGATCAGGCCAAAGCCCTTATTGTGTGCCTTGATTCTCATGGCGCCGCTCCCACTGCATTAACTGCCACGTTGGTAGTGACCGCAAGCTCTCCGCGCTGGACATTACCCTCATCATCCACTCCGCCAGCGCGACCCTCGGACCAACTCACCTCAACGGTCACCCTCGAGCCGACCACGTCGATGGAGCCCGCACCTGCTGGCAGCGCAGCAACCGCATTGGCAAAATCGATCAAATCAGTCGTCAACACACTGGTTGCAGAACCGGGGACCGCCTCAAGACTCGCGATGTCATAATCACCCAACTGAACCGGATCAGCGTTCGCCCGAATACGATCGATAACGTCATAGACGATAAAACTGGCCTGTGAGCTAAGCCTTGAACTGTCGGTGTACTTCAGCGCATTGAGCTGCATAGCTGCAGCGCCCAGCACACCTATGGCTGTGACAAATACCGCAATCATGACTTCCAGCAGCGACACCCCGCGCTGGCGGTCACTACGTATCCATCCAAGTTTGCTTCTCATATGCAGGATGCTCCTGTGAGAATTCTTCCGGTCGGGCAGATCACCAGGTTTTTGGTCGAATCGCCCCGGGTATAGTTGAAGACAACCGAATTGGCAGGAGTCTTGAGGCCGCCAAGACTGTCAAACACGATAGTGTCCACATCGCCAGTAGCAGTGATGGATGCGCCCTGAGGCAGACCGGCATAGCGTCGTATTACTCGCTCTCCGTTATCCACTGAACCGTCGTTATCATCATCCAGGAACACAACCAGGTCCTGTGTCCAATCGTCGTCGGTGCCAGCAACTATTTTTACATCACGACTCTGGTTGATAGATTCAAGCCGCGCCAGACTGAATGCCCTGAGCAGATCGCTGAGATCCGAGTCAGCGCGAGAGCGTTCGAATACCCCGCTGAACGCGGGAAAGCCGATGAGCGTCACCAGTGCCAGAACCGCCAATGCGATCATCAGTTCAATAAGAGTGAAACCCTTCACACTTTTCATCAAAATCCCCTTTGGTACGTGCATACACTATAGAAAGCGAGGCGCGGCCGGTCGCGCTCGTTACGATAATCGGTAAGATCAAGGTGATGACAGGTTAATAGCGGTACACCCCGGAGCATACACGGCAGTAGCTTCTTTACCCACACCATGGAGGATAACCCATGCTCTCGCGTGGTTTCACTTTGATAGAGCTGATGATTGCGCTTGCGCTGCTTGGTTTTCTTATCGGCATTGCGATACCCGGCTTCGGCAGCATGATCGACCAACAGCGCATGAGCACGGGACTCACCAATCTGAGTCTTGGCCTGACATTGACCCGTGACGAAGCCGTGCGCATGAACCGCACCTTGACCCTAGCCCCCGTTAGCGGCGACTGGAATAAGGAGTGGATGATCTTCGTTGACAGGAACAACAACGGCACACCCGATGGTGGAGAAAAAGTGCTGCAACACTTGCCATCGAAAACCAAGCTACACATACACGCAAACAGACCCGTATCTCAATACGTGAGATTCAATGCACAGGGTCAGACTCAACTGCTAAACGGCGGTTTTCAAGCGGGTACCTTTCGATTCTGCCCTTCAAGAACCGGTGCAGAGGGTCGCAAACTTGTGATCAATCAGGTAGGACGCTGGCGCGTGGAGCGCACTGTGATCGATCCCAGGTATTGCCCATGAGCCGATCACTGTAACGACTAAACTCTACTGACAGTCACGTGCGATATTCCGCATTGATCCTGACATACTCATGCGACAGGTCAGTAGTCCATAGCGTTTCAGAGTGCTCGCCCCGTCCAAGCTCAATACGGATGGTGATCTCCGCTTGGGCCATGATTGCGGCACCCTGAGCTTCGGTGTAATCCTCGGCGCGGCCGCCATTTCGAGTAATACAGACCTGGTCAAGATAGACATCAATCTTTTCAACATCCAGATCGGGCACGCCAGCACGACCTACGGCTGCGAGTATTCGGCCCCAGTTGGGATCAGACGCAAAAAGTGCAGTCTTGATCAATGGGGAATGCGCTACCGCATAACCGACATCCAGGCACTCATCACGGTTGCCTCCGCCATTAACCTGAATGGTTACGAACTTGGTGGCACCCTCGCCGTCCCGTACGATAGCTTGAGCCAACTCAAGCATGATGGACTTGATGGTGTCGGCCAGCAGCGCATAGTCATCACCTGAGGCGTCCACTATCTCCGACATTTTCGCCTGACCGGTAGCAATAAGCATGCAGCAGTCGTTGGTCGAGGTGTCGCCATCAATGGTAATACGGTTGAAGGACAGGTCCGCCGTCTCCCTCAGCAAATTCTGCAATACCGGCTGGGCAATTCTTGCATCGGTAGCGATATAACCAAGCATGGTTGCCATATTCGGCCTGATCATACCCGCGCCCTTGGAAATACCCGTTACCGTAACGGTTTCACCGCCAAGAATGATCTGACGGCTCGCACCCTTCGGCAAGGTATCGGTGGTCATGATGCCTTCAGCCGCCTGGGCCCAATTGCCCTCGTCAAGATTTTCCAGCGCCGCCGGCAAGGCACCAACCACTTTATGAGCGGGTAGCAATTCGCCAATAACCCCTGTGCTAAACGGAAGAATCTGCTTGGTATCGACGCTGACAAGCTCTGCCAGGGCAGCGCAGGTTTCCTGAGCGGCTTGCATGCCAGGCTTGCCGGTTCCTGCATTGGCGTTGCCCGTATTGACCAGCAGGTAGCGAGGCGATTGATTCAGATGCTGGCGGCAGAGCGTCACTGGGGCTGCGCAGAAAGCGTTGAGGGTAAAAACACCCGCTATGGAAGAACCCGCTGCTGCCTCCATGACCACGACGTCCTTTCGGCCCGCGCGTTTAATGCCAGCCGAGGCTATCCCCAGACGAAAGCCTGGAACGGGATGCAAAACAGGAAGGGGGCCGAGTCCGACGGGCATGGTTCAATCTCCGGATAGATAAAGCCGGTATTGTAGCTGCCTGGGAGGGTCGAGTTCCATCTCGACTAGCGTGATGACTGATAGTCCGGCCGGGACAGAGCCCGGCCGGGTACTAAGGTCAACCTATCTTGCCGTGGCACTGCTTGTATTTCTTTCCGGACCCACAGGGACAAGGGTCATTACGGCCGACCTTGGGACCTTCACGGGTGACGGGAGCAGCCGCAGCAGCTGCGCTCTGCTCGCCCTCATCTGCCTGGCCGCCCTCGTTTGTGGCCGGCGCAACCGCTTCGTGCTTGAACTGCATGCGCTTGGCCATTTCTTCAGCCTGCCGACGCTGGCGTGCTTCTTCTTCGGCGGCGTCTTCACGACGCACCTGGACGTGGCTGAGAATACGAATAGTGTCGTGCTTGACTGACTCGAGCATTTCTTCGAAAAGATTGAAGGCTTCGCGCTTGTATTCCTGCTTGGGGTTCTTCTGCGCATAACCACGCAAATGAATGCCCTGACGCAGGTGATCCATGGTCGCAAGATGCTCTTTCCAGAGATCGTCCAGCACCCGCAACAGCATCTGCTTTTCGAAGGTACGCAGGGCGTCAGCACCCGTCAGCTCTTCCTTCTCGGCGTAGGCCTTGATCAGCTCATCAAGAATACGCTGGCGCAGACCCTCTTCGTGCAGGGTGTCGTCCTCGTCCAACCATTGCTGGAGCGGTACCTTGAGCGCCAACTCGGCACTCAGGTGTTGTTCCAGCCCGGCAATATCCCACTGCTCCGGCACGCTCTGGGGTGGGATGTACTGACTGATGGCATCTGCGACGACGTCTTCACGAATAGCCTGAATGGTGTCGGAAACGTTCTCGGAGGCCAGAATGGCATTACGCTGACCATAGATGACCTTGCGCTGCTCGTTGGCGACATCGTCATACTCAAGCAGCTGCTTACGGATATCGAAGTTGCGGCCTTCGACCTTGCGCTGGGCTTTTTCAATCGCATTGGTAACCATGCGGTGCTCAATCGCCTCGCCCTTCTCCATGCCGAGCGCCTTCATGAAGTTCTTCACCCGATCAGAGGCAAAAATCCGCATGAGGTTATCTTCCAGCGACAGATAGAAGCGGCTGGAACCCGGATCGCCCTGACGACCGGCGCGACCGCGCAGCTGGTTGTCAATACGACGGGATTCGTGACGCTCACAGGCAATGATATGCAGACCACCGGACTCCAGCACCTGCTGGTGGCGCTGCTGCCATTCAGCCTTGATCTGAGCGACTTTCTCGTCAGTCGGGTTCTCCAGACTGGCAACTTCGGCCTCCCAGCTACCACCGAGAATGATGTCGGTACCACGGCCTGCCATGTTGGTAGCAATAGTCACTGCGCCCGGACGACCCGCCTGGGCGATGATCTCGGCTTCTTTTTCATGGTGCTTGGCGTTAAGCACCTTGTGCGGGATTTTTTCAGCGTCCAGCAGACGGGAAACAGCTTCGGATGATTCGATCGAAGCCGTACCTACCAGAATCGGCCGACCCTCGCCCATGCTGTGTTTGATATCAGCAGTAATGGCCGCAAACTTCTCATCAATCGTCAGATAGACCAGATCGTTGTAGTCCTTTCGCGCCATTGGCTTGTTGGTCGGTATAACCACAACATCCAGGCCATAAATCTGACGGAACTCGAAGGCTTCGGTATCGGCCGTACCGGTCATGCCGGAAAGCTTGTTGTAGATACGGAAGTAGTTCTGGAAAGTAGTCGAGGCCAAAGTCTGGCTTTCAGCCTGAATCTTCAATCCTTCCTTGGCTTCAATGGCCTGGTGCAAGCCCTCGGAGAGACGACGGCCCGGCATGGTACGGCCGGTGTGCTCATCCACAAGAACCACCTGGTCGTTCTGCACTATGTACTCAACGTTACGGTGGAACAGAGTGTGAGCGCGCAGTCCCGAGTGCACATGGTGCAGCAGGTTAAGATTTTGTGCGGCGTACAGGCTGTCGCCTTCAGGGAGCAAACCCTCCTTGACCAGCAGGCTTTCCACAAATTGATGGCCCGACTCGTTGAGCTCTACCTGTCGGGTTTTCTCATCAATATAATAGTGGCCCTCAACTTCTTCCACACCCTCTTCGGCAAGATAACCGCGCTTGAGTGTTGGAATCAGCTTGTTGATCGCCGCGTACATGCGCGAGCTGTCTTCAGCCGGACCAGAAATAATCAACGGCGTACGAGCTTCGTCGATGAGGATCGAGTCGACCTCATCGACGATTGCGAAATTCAGCTCGCGCTGGAACTTGTCCTCAATGCGGAAAGCCATGTTATCGCGCAGATAGTCGAAGCCGAACTCGTTGTTGGTGCCGTAGGTGATATCGCAGCGATAGGCCGCTTTCTTGTCCTCGGGATCCTGAAAGGGAACGACAACGCCCACGGTCAAACCAAGGAATTCGTAAAGCGGACGCATCCAGTTGGCGTCACGGCGGGCCAGGTAATCGTTGACCGTAACCGCGTGCACACCCTTGCCTGACAAGGCGTTCAAGTAGGCTGGCAGTGTGGCAACGAGGGTTTTACCCTCACCTGTTTTCATCTCTGCAATGTGGCCTTCATGCAGGGTCATGCCGCCAATCATCTGAGCATCAAAGTGCCGCATACCCATTACACGCTTGCTCGCCTCGCGCACCAATGCAAAGGCCTCAGGCAATATCGCGTCCAGGTTTTCGCCCTTTTCTACCCTCTCCTTGTACTCGGCGGTCTTGGCCTTCAACTGCTCATCGCTCAGGGCGTTCAGCTTCTCTTCCTGGGCGTTGATCGCGTTGACGATCCGACCCATGCGCTTTAACTCACGCTCGTTTTTGCTTCCAAACAGTTTCTTCAATAAAGGCGCAAACATAGTCGACTTTGATATCCGTTTGAGGGTGGGCGGCGCGGCCGATTCGTACCGGGCCAAACCGTAAACAGGCATTCTACTCTGAATCGCGCCGCACAATAAACCTGCACAACTCCAAGGCAGAAAGTACCACTAGCGCGGGACGGCATTAAGCCAGCATTACTGACTGGAACCGGGCCAGAACAATAGCGCGCAGCGTAAAAGCAGAAACGTCCGCAGATCTGCGGACGTCGTGAACTCAATTCAGGGGATCACTTGAAAGCGATATAACGCGCCGGGTTGACGGCCATACCGTTGCGGTACACCTCAAAATGCAAGTGGGGCCCAGTGGACCTTCCCGTGGTACCCACGGTGGCGATTTGTTGCCCCTTGCTGACCAGCTCACCCTTCTCGACCTTGAGCTCGTGGGCATGGGCATATCGGGTCTTGTAGCCATCACCGTGGGATATTTCCACCATATTGCCATAGGCGCCTTTTCGGCCGGAGAAGGTCACAACGCCGGCACCCACGGCAAATATGGCAGTGCCACGAGGCGCTGAAAAGTCTGTCCCCGTATGCATCGCTATGCGCCCAGTCATCGGATCACTGCGACGACCAAATGAGGAGGATACATAACCTTCATGCACCGGAAGAAAGTCGATCATTGCATTACTGTCAGCCGAACGATTCATGATCAGCTGCTCGAGCAATCTCATCTGCTGAGTGCGGTTGTCGATTCGATCAGCCAGACGATCGATAACCGACTGCACATCAGATTCCTGATCGACGTTGTTTTTAAGCAACTCCGGCCCACCGAGGCCCGGCTCCGAATTGAAATCGAACTCCCCATCGGATAGCTCAGCCAGTTCGGTCAGACGCTCGCCAAGGGCATCCAGCCTGGTCAGCCGGGTCTGCAGGCGCGCCAACTGCTGCGTCATGTGCGCCAACTGCGCGTGCGAGCCTTCTTCATCTGCCTCACTGCTCGCCAGATCAGCAAGCGTCTGCTCCCAGACAGTGTCGGTATCTACCAGCGCAGCCTGCGACTGGACTGATGAATCACTCAGCAAGGACCAGGTCAACACAACGGCACTAATGGGCATAGCAATCAATGCTACCAATGCAGCCAAAAGGACCGGGAAGCTGAGGCTTATTGCCCTGGCCGCGCCCTGCCGGTCGGTTAGAATAATGATGTTCAATGAAAAATCCCCAAACTACGAGTTCTGCGGTTCTGATACGATGAACGCCGCACAATAACTCTGATCAGCTAATGCCATGTCTTTTCATCCCCTCGACGCACGCCGGCCCGGCGATTTAATTCGAACCAATTCAACCCTGAAGGGTCTATACGCTAGAGCCAGACAAGTAGAGCGTCTGCAAATCGTGCTCGATACGTTGCTGGAGCCTGCGGCGAGGGAACATTGCCATGTTGCATCAATGCGCGAAGGCGTGTTGAGACTGACGGTGTCTGACAGCCACTGGGCTACCAGAATGCGTTATCAGCAGAAACGCCTCGTGCGGCAACTACAAGCATTCAACGAATTCGCAACTTTAACCAAAATCCATTGCAAGGTACAGCCTGTACTGATCAAAAAACCACCAGCATTGAATCCAATGCGCCGATCAGCAGTGGCAGCGGAGGCGTTGAAAGATACCGCAGCCCAGGTAAAAGACCCTAGTTTGAAGGCCGCGCTGGAAAGGCTGGCTCGCCATCACAAAGGAGCGTGAGATCAACCTGCGGGCAAAAAAAATGGCCACCGAAGTGGCCATACGAAACGAAACAGAACGAAACTACACGAAACTACACGAAACGAAACTTCTTCATACTGCCGCAGCGGGTCGCATGAAAGAGATGGGCGCAGTGCCGGCATCTTCGAACGTCACTATCTCCCATGCTTCCTTGTTGGCTAGCAGCGCGCGGAGCAGCTTGTTGTTCAGGCCATGTCCTGACTTGTGTCCGCGAAACTCACCTACCAGGCTCTTGCCCAAGAGGTATAGGTCGCCGATTGCGTCAAGAATCTTGTGCTTGACGAATTCGTCCTCGTACCGCAGGCCGTCTTCGTTCAGTACTCGATACTCATCGACAACAATCGCGTTGTCTACGCTGCCACCCAATGCCAGATTCTGGGAACGAAGATGCTCGATGTCGCGCATGAATCCGAAGGTTCTAGCGCGGCTGACCTCTTTTACAAAGGACGTACTGGAAAAATCAACACAGGCAAACTGACTGCGACCACGAAACACAGGATGGTCAAAGTCGATCCCGAAAGACACCTTGAATCCTTCGAAGGGCAGGAAACTGGCTGTCTTGCCCTCTTCTTCAACCGTAATTTCACGCTTGATGCGGATGAACTGCTTGGCGGCATCCTGTTCCTCAATACCAGCAGACTGGATCAGGAATACAAAGGGACCGGCACTGCCATCCATGATCGGCACCTCTGATGCGCTGAGCTCGACATAGGCGTTATCAATACCCAGGCCGGCCATAGCTGACAGAAGATGCTCGACGGTATCGACCTTGGCGCCGTTGTTGACCAACGTCGTCGACATCGTCGTCTCGCCCACGAACTCGGCCCGGGCCGGAATCTCGACCACAGGGTCGAGATCGGTCCGGACGAACACAATTCCCGTACCAATAGGTGCCGGTTTCAGCGTGAGGTAAACCTTCTCACCCGAATGCAGACCAACACCAGTGGCCCGGATGATGTTCTTCAGTGTGCGTTGTCTGATCATGCTTTTATGCTTCCGCTGTAGTTGCGAAAAAGACGCGAAAATCGCAAATTAATATTCCTCAAGATGGGCGCATGATAGCAAAGTCCATCTTTATTGAACACCAATCAGCCCTATTCGCGCGATTGACTGAAGCTATCAACTCTGATCAATCTGCCTGACGACGCAGAAAAGCCGGAATATCCAGATAATCAAGGTCTTCCGGTTGCTGGCTCAAACGAGCAGCTGCGGCATTGTTGCCTTGCCCACCGGTGTTACGCATGACAGTCGGACGATCCAGATCACGATAGTTGGGCGCGCTGCTTTCCTGTGGCTGACGGGCTGCCGGTGCAGGGACGCTTGTGTTGTCGACGACTTTCACTGGCTTTTCAATCCGTGCACCAAGACCTGTGGCAACCACGGTAACACGCAACTCATCGCGCAGCTCGGGATCGATAACAGTACCGACAACCACTGTGGCAGTCTCGGAAGCGAACTCTTCAACCGTGCTACCCACTTCGGAGAACTCACCGAGGGACAGGTCTGGACCAGCAGTTATGTTGACCAGGATACCCCGGGCACCCATCAGGTTAACGTCTTCCAGCAACGGACTGCGGATCGCCGCTTCTGCAGCCTCACGTGCGCGATTCGGACCGCTGGCGTGACCAGTACCCATCATCGCCATACCCATCTCGCTCATGACAGTCTTAACGTCAGCAAAGTCGACGTTGATCATGCCGGGACGCATGATGAGGTCTGCGATGCCCTGAACGGCGCCAAGCAGTACGTCGTTGGCCTTGCTGAACGCGGCCAGCAAACTGGCGTCTTTACCCAATACAGTCAGCAGCTTCTCGTTGGGGATGGTGATCAGCGAATCCACATGCTCACTCAGCTCGCGGATGCCCTCTTCAGCGATCTGCATGCGCTTGCGGCCTTCAAAAGGAAAAGGCTTGGTAACCACTGCTACTGTGAGAATACCCATTTCGCGGGCGACTTCAGCAACAATAGGTGCAGCACCAGTTCCGGTGCCGCCACCCATACCGGCGGTAATGAAGACCATATCGGCGCCGCGCAGCACTTCCGCGATGCGCTCACGGTCTTCCATCGCCGCTTCACGGCCAATCAGCGGATTGGCGCCTGCGCCGAGCCCTTTGGTCACGTTCGGACCGAGCTGCAGGATGGTGCGCGCGCTGACATTCTTCAGCGCCTGAGCATCGGTATTGGCGCAGATGAACTCAACGCCTTCTACGTTGTTGACGACCATGTGCTGCAGGGCATTACCACCACCGCCACCGACACCAACAACCTTGATTACTGCGTTTTGCGGAACGTTATCAATTAATTCAAACATGGTTCCATCTCCTCGAGTACTTACTCGTTTCGTTTTCGTTTCGTTTCGTTTACTGCAATCCTCGCTTGCGCGAGGCCCTGACCGCTTTTATGCGGCTCTTAAAAATTGCCCTTGAACCACCGCTTGATGCGGATCAACGGCGATTCCTTGCTCGTTTCGGAACTGCTGGAGGCAGCGGCGTTATGCCGGTTGCCGTAATGCAGCAGACCCACGCTGGTGGCATAGATGGGATTGCGCACCACATCTGTAAGCCCCTTGAATTCCTGTGGCACACCCAGGCGTACCGGCATGTGGAAAATTTCTTCGGCTAATTCGACTGCGCCTTCCATCTTCGAGGTACCACCAGTCAGTACGATGCCGGCGGGAATCATGTCCTCGAACCCGGAGCGCCGAAGTTCAGCCTGAATTAGGGTAAACAGTTCGTCATACCGCGGCTCGACCACTTCAGCCAAGGCCTGACGGGACAGGTCGCGCGGGGGGCGCTCACCCACGCTTGGTACCTTGATGGTTTCCTCGGGGCCGGCCAGCTTGGCCAGCGCGCAGGCATAGCGAATCTTGATTTCCTCTGCGTACTGGGTTGGGGTACGCAGCGCCATGGCGATGTCGTTGGTGACCTGGTCGCCAGCAATTGGAATCACAGCCGTATGGCGAATCGCGCCTTCGGTGAAAATGGCGATATCGGTTGTGCCACCGCCTATATCGACCATGCAGACGCCCAGCTCTTTTTCGTCGTCGGTCAACACGGCGTAACTGGATGCCAGCTGTTCGAGAATCACATCTTCAACCTCCAGACCACAGCGGCGGATGCACTTCTCGATGTTCTGTACTGCGTTCAATGCACAGGTCACCAGATGCACCTTGGCTTCCAGGCGCACGCCAGACATGCCCAGTGGCTCGCGCACGCCTTCCTGGTTATCGATCACATATTCCTGGGGCAGAATGTGAAGTACCTTCTGGTCCGCGGGTATCGCCACCGCCTGACCGGCATCAAGTACTCGTTCGATATCCGCCTGTGCGACTTCACGATCACGTATAGCTACGATGCCGTGGGAATTGAGGCTGCGAATGTGATTGCCCGCGATTCCGGCGAACACCGAATGGATCTCGCAGCCGGCCATCAACTCTGCTTCCTCGATCGCGCGCTGAATCGATTGCACGGTGGATTCGATATTGACCACCACCCCTTTTTTAAGGCCGCGAGAGGGGTGCGAACCGATACCCACGATCTCCAGCATGCCGTCCACACCGATCTCACCGACCAGCGCGACCACCTTGGAGGTCCCGATATCAAGTCCGACAATCATTCTGCTACCCTGCTTGCTCGCCATAATATCCCGTCACTCTTTGATTGATTGCTGCACGGCCGGCTCACGCCAGGCCACTGCCATGGCATTGTTGTAACGCAGGTCGACCCGCGCTATCTGTGGTCTGTATTCGGCCAGCATCAACTGATCGATGGTCAGAAAACGCTGAACCTTGTCCACTAGCTCCTCACGTCCCAGCAGCACCTGGATACCGTCCTGTGTGGTCAGGAACCAGCTTCCGCGTTCGCGTAATTCCAGCTTTGCCACACCCTGACCGTAAGGCCTTAACAGCCGATTGAACTGCTGGTAATACTGCATCACACGCTGTTTGGCACGCTGGGGGCCATCCAGCTGCGGCAGCTCCGCAAACTGGCTGATATCCTCCGGAGTGAATGCCTTACCTGCATTATTCAGCAGAGCAGCATCGCCCCAGCGGGCCACTGGTAACTGCTCATCCAGATGGATAATCAACTGGCTGGGCCAAACCCGCGTAACCGCCGCGCTGGCAACCCAAGGCATTTCCGCCAGATCACCACGCATTGCATTCAGGTCAATACCCAGAAAACTCTCGTTCAGGTATGGCTGGATAACAGCCTGCACCGCAACCGGGTCGATGTACTGCAACTCGCCCTGCACACTGATCAATTCAATTGGCTGATCCGCCAACGGCAGAATACGGCTGCCCAATTCATAAAGCCCGACCCCCAGACCTACCAGCAACAGCGGCCAGATCACCTGCTTGATCCGCGTCAGTGCTCCGTCAAACGATGGACGGCTCAGCGACAGTTTCGGCCAACTGCGAGCAGCAACCGGAGCCACGCGTACAGCACCCTGGCCGGGCGCCACACGCCGGGTCCGGGTTTTGCCTGCCCGCGGGTCTCTGACCATCTGCCGCAACATGCTGTTCCCTCAGTAACGGGCACTGGCAAGAATCGCCAGAACCAGCTCGGTAAATGACATGCCCGCTGCAGCCGCAGCCATGGGCACCAGACTGTGATCGGTCATACCGGGCACAGTGTTGACTTCCAGCAGATAGAATTGACCCGCCTCATCCTGCATTACATCTACGCGACCCCAGCCGCGGCAGCCCACGGCATTAAAAGCCTCCAGACACAGCTCGCCCAGCTCTGCTTCGCGTTCCGGCGTCAATCCGCAGGGGCAAATATATTGAGTGTCATTAGTGAGGTACTTGGCTTCGTAGTCATAAAACGTATGCGGCGTGCGCAAGCGAATTGCCGGAAGCGCACGACCGTCGAGAATGGCTACGGTGAACTCGGCGCCGGTAATCCATTTCTCGACCAGGGCGATATCGTCGTATTGACGGGCTGATTGCCACGCCAGTTCCAACCCGTCGACATCTTGTACCTTGGCCATACCAATACTGGAGCCTTCATGAATCGGCTTGACGATTAACGGCGTGCCCAGGCTCGCGACTATCTCGCCGCAATCAGCCTGATCCCGCAGGACGGCGTAGGCAGGCGTGGTGAGCTCCAGGCTCTGCCAAATCAGCTTGGTGCGCAGTTTATCCATGCCCAATGCAGAGGCCATTACACCGCTACCGGTGTAGGGCAACTGCAAGCTTTCAAGCAGACCCTGTAGGCTACCGTCTTCGCCGCCTCGGCCGTGCAGAGCGATAAACACCCGATCCGGGCGATCATTAATCAACTGGTTGGCGAGATCATGGCCCGCGTCAATCCCATAGGCATCCACGCCAGCAGCCTGCAGCGCTTCGAGCACCGCTGCCCCGGATTTGAGCGATACTGCACGCTCGGCTGAGCGGCCTCCGAAGAGCACAGCTACGCGTCCGAAATCTTTGACGTTACTCATGCCGGATCCCCTGCGCCATCGGCTGCAAGCCGCTGCAAACCGTCCACAAGCTGCGCCGCCAGACCACCGATATCACCTGCACCCTGGGTCAGCAGAATATCGCCTGGTTTGAGTACAGCCTCGACCAGCGGAAATACATCCGCGTCACGCTCGACATAAATGGGGTCCAGATGGCCACGCTGGCGAATGCTGCGGCATAAGTTGCGGCTATCAGCGCCAGGGATCGCCTCTTCACCAGCCGGGTAGACTTCCATTAACAACAGCACATTGTTTTCGCCCAGCACCTGTACAAAGTCCTCATACAAGTCACGGGTACGGGTGAAGCGGTGCGGCTGATAGATCATTACCAGGCGACGTTCCGGCCAGCCGGCCCGCACAGCCTTGATGACGGCAGCCACCTCGCGGGGGTGATGCCCGTAGTCATCAACCACCATGACTTCCCCGCCTGCGAACGCATATTCGCCATACACCTGAAAGCGACGTCCAACACCCTCAAAACCGCTCAACCCCTGGACAATAGCTGCATCATTGATGCCCTCATCCGTAGCTACTGCGATAGTCGCCAACGAGTTCAGGACGTTATGTACGCCGGGCATGTTGACCGACACGTCCAGGTTTTCATGACCATGGCGCACGACGGTGAAGTGGGTCTGCATACCATGCTGATGAATATCGATCGCGCGGATATCGGCGTCTTCCGAAAGCCCGTAGGTAACAACCTGTCGGTTGATCTGGGACATGATCTCGCGTACCACCGGATCATCGACACAGACGACAGCCAGACCGTAAAACGGCAGGTTGTGCAGGAACTCCACAAAGGTACGCTTGAGCTTGTTGAAGTCGCCACCATAGGTGTCCATATGGTCCGAATCGATATTGGTCACGATCGATGTCATCGGCTGCAGATGCAGGAAAGAAGCATCACTTTCATCCGCTTCGGCAACCAGATAACGACTTTGGCCTAACTGGGCGTTAGTGCCAGCGCTTGTCAGGCGACCACCGATGACGAAGGTCGGGCTCAGACCAGCCGCAGCAAGGACCGAGGCTATAAGGCTTGTGGTAGTGGTCTTCCCGTGGGTACCGGCAACAGCTATGCCGTGGCGATAGCGCATCAGCTCAGCCAGCATCTCGGCGCGAGGCACGACGGGAATTCGGCGCTCTATCGCCGCTGCAACTTCCGGGTTACTGGTATTGATAGCGCTGGATACAACCAATACGTCGGCTTTCTGCACGTTCTCCGGACGATGGCCTATATCCACGCGGGCACCAAAACTTTCCAGGCGATCAGTTACCGCCGAGCGCTTCAGATCGGAGCCGGATACCTCGTAGCCCAGATTGAGAAGTACTTCTGCAATACCGCACATCCCAGCGCCGCCGATGCCGACAAAATGGATACAACGAATCCGGCGCATTTCCGGTAGGAAGAACGTTGCCTTCTGGCGTGGTTCAGCCATGGATCACCTCCTGGCAGGTGCGGACAACATCCGCTGTAGCATTGGGTGTGGCCTGGCGGCGGGCGTTATCGGCCATCGCTTGAAGAGTCTCCGGCTGGGTGAAAAGTGAATTGAGTTGTTCCGCCAGCGATTCGCTGCTCAAACTGTGTTGTGGCAGCAGCAAAGCAGCCTGCTGGCTTACCAGGAAACCGGCGTTTGCACTCTGGTGATCATCAATGGCGTGGGGCAGCGGGATCAGTAATGCTGGTCGACCGGCTGCGGCGAGTTCGCTTATGGTCAAGGCGCCAGCGCGGCAAACCACCAGATCAGCCCATTCATAGGCCGCGGCCATGTCAGCGATGAATGGCTCGACACGCGCCTGCACTCCGGCATCGGCATAGCCCTGCGTTGTGGCTTCCAGGTGCTGACGCCCACACTGGTGCCAGACCTCAGGTCGGATTGGCGCGCCCAGCATGGAGACAGCCGGCGGCAGCAGTTTGTTCAACGGCAAGGCTCCGAGGCTGCCTCCGAGCACCAGCAAGCGTGGCTGTCGCTCGCCCTGCCAGCTCATGGGCGCCACTTGAAAGATCTCTTCGCGGACCGGATTACCGGTCGTCAGGCGCTTCGGCGTATCGACGAAACTACCGGGAAAGCCTTCGCAATGTCGTTTGGCCAAACGGCTAAGCAGACGATTGGATGTGCCCACTACCGCATTCTGCTCATGGATAATCAGCGGGATGCGTTTGCACCAGGCTGCCAGGCCACCTGGTCCGGTTACATACCCACCCGCGCCAAGAACGCAAACCGGCTCGAGTACCGCCAATAGTCGCAACGACTGGAACAGAGCCCGAAGCAATTGGAACGGTGCCTTGAGCAAACCCAGTTTTCCCTTGCCACGCAAACCCTGGACATCGATGTAATGAATCGGAATTCCGGCCGCCGGTATCAGCTCCGCCTCGATCCCGCGGCGTGTCCCCAACCAGTGCACTTCATAGCCCTGTTCTGCAAAAAGCCTTGCACAGGCCAATGCCGGGAAAACATGCCCACCGGTGCCTCCGGCCATAATCAGCACGCGATCACTCATCGGCCACCTCCCGTAGCGCCTGACGGCGCTCCCAGTCGATCCGAAGCAGTATGCCCAGGCTGATACAGCAGACCACGAGCGAGCTGCCACCATAACTGAGGAACGGCAACGTCAAACCCTTGGTAGGCAACAAGCCCACATTTACACCGACGTTAATCAATATCTGACCGATCCACATGATTGCCAGACCGTAGGCCAGGTAAGCGGAAAACAGGCGACCCGCACGCTCGGCCCACAAGCCGATATACAGACTGCGTATCGCGAGGAAAATCAGCAGACCAAAGGCAGACAGAGCGCCGACCAGCCCTAGCTCTTCAGCCAACACCGCAAAAACGAAATCGGTATGGGCCTCTGGCAGATAAAACTGCTTTTGAATACTGTTACCCAGCCCGATCCCCAACCACTCGCCTCGCCCAAAGGCGATCAGAGCTTGGGTAAGCTGGTAACCGGTGCCGAACGGATCTTCCCAAGGATCTAGGAAGCCAGTCAGGCGCTGGAGCCGGTAGGGCTCGATCACGATCAGCAGGCCACCGAGAATTGCAATCGAACCGAACAGAAGAACGAAACGGAACAGGCCTACGCCGCCCAGAAACAGCATGCCCACAGCTGCGCCCATCAAAACCACTGTCGCACCAAAGTCTGGCTCAGCGATCAATAGCAGAGCCATTGGAAACAGCACCATGAACGGCTTGATAAAACCAAACCAGCCCTCCTTGACCTCTTCCTGGCGATGCACCAGATAGCCGGCAAGAAACACCACAGCAAAAAGCTTGGCCAGCTCCGAAGGCTGAATATTGATAGGACCCACAGCAATCCAACGCCAGCTGCCGTTTACCTCGCGACCGATACCAGGAATCAATACCGCCACGAGCAGAGCGATACCAATGAACAGCAAAGGAAACCGGAACTGCTCCCACAGACGAATCGGAACCGAGATAACGAATACCAGTGCAGCAAATCCGATCGTCACATAGACCAACTGACGGATCATGTAGAACAGGGGATTGCCCAACTGTCCGGCAGCAACCTCCATCGAAGCGGAAGAAACCATCACCAGCCCGAGCCCAAGCAGGCATAGCGCTGAAACCAGCAACGGCATATCCATATCGAACCGACGCGGCCCGAACAGCGGCGCGACTGACTGCTTGAGGGTAGAGATACCGATCATTGCGGCAACCTCCCTACAGCCTCGGCAAATAGCCGACCACGCTCTTCAAAGTTGCGGAACATATCCAGGCTGGCACATGCAGGCGAGAGTAAAACCATATCGCCGGCCTGCGCAGTCCCTGCCGCGGTTTCAACGGCCTGTTCGAGAGTGTCAACGCTAATCAATTGGGCGCAACCGTCGAGGGTTTCTGCCAGAAGGTGTGCATCCCTCCCTAACAGAACCACGGCCCGGCAATGCTGGCGGACAGCTTCGCGTAACGGTGCAAAATCGGCGCCCTTACCATCCCCTCCGGCAATAAGCACCAGCTTGCCACTGCAATCTGCGGCAAAACCCTTGATCGCAGCCAGAGCAGCACCAACGTTGGTCGCCTTGGAATCATCGTAATAATCCACCCCGGACAGCCCTGCGACCCACTGGCACCGATGCGGCAGACCGGTGAACTCTTGCAGCGTCTGCAGCATGGAGTCCATGGGCAACCCAACCGCGTGCCCGAGTGCCAATGCAGCCAGGGCGTTGGAATGGTTGTGCGCGCCGCGCATCCTCAGCTCGGAGATTGCAATCAACGGCTTGAATTCAAATGTCAGGAACTGCTCGCCATCCTCCTTGGTCAATCCGAAACCCTTGAAGTCAGGGCGCGACAAGCCAAAGGTCCAACAAGGCAATTGCTCGTTGAGCAATGGACGCGACAGACTGTCATCGCGGTTGACCACTATTTGACGGGTACCGCGGAATATCCTGTGCTTGGCCTGATGATAAGCGACCATACCGGGATACCGGTCCATATGGTCGGCGCTCATATTCAGTACTGTGGCGACTTCGGCATTCAGGTCGTCGGTTGTTTCCAACTGGAAGCTGGAAAGCTCCAGTACATACAGCTCAGCCTTTTCGTCAAGCAGGTCCAGTGCCGGTGTACCCAAATTGCCACCCACGGCAACCCGCTTGCCGGCGGCTGCGGCCATCTCGCCAACCAGGGTAGTTACCGTACTCTTGGCATTGGAACCAGTGATGGCGATGATCGGCGCCTTTGCCTCGCGTGCAAACAACTCCACATCGCCAATCAGACTCACACCCGCCTGGCGAGCAGTTTGTAAAGCAGACTCGGACAATGCGATGCCGGGGCTCACAATCAGCTCCGAGGCTTTGCTCAGAAGTACCGGATCGAGCTCACCTAAATGCAGATCAGCCATGGGCGCAAAGCGCTTGAGCTGATCCAGCCCCGGTGGGTTCTCGCGCGTGTCTGCCACGGCAAAAGCCAGCCCTCGGCCAGCCAAATAGCGCGCAACCGAAAGCCCGGTCTTGCCAAGGCCGACGATAATCCGCTGTTTGTCCGTGGTAATCAGTGACACAACTTTTTCCTCAACGAAGTTTCAATGTGGATAGACCAATCAACACCAGAACAACGGTGATGATCCAGAAACGCACGATCACACGCGGCTCAGGCCAACCTTTGAGTTCAAAATGGTGGTGGATCGGCGCCATGCGAAATACGCGACGTCCGGTCAACTTGAACGAAGCCACCTGGACGATGACCGACAGGGTCTCAACCACAAAAATGCCGCCCATGATGAACAGCACGATTTCCTGCCGGACGATGACCGCAATCACTCCTAACGCAGCACCCAGCGCCAGTGCCCCCACATCACCCATAAACACCTGGGCTGGATAGGTGTTGAACCAGAGAAAACCCAGCCCCGCACCAACCAGGGCGCCGCAGAACACGATCAACTCGCCTGCACCCGGCACATAAGGGATCAACAGATACTCGGCAAAACGCACGTTGCCCGAAAGATAGGCAAAGATACCCAGCGCGCCGCCGACCATGACTGTAGGCAGGATCGCCAGTCCATCCAGACCATCGGTCAGGTTGACTGCATTACTCGAACCGACAATCACGAAATAGGTCAATACAACGAAGAAAATTCCAAGCTGAAACTCAGCCTGTTTGAAAAACGGCAGAATCAGGGTTGTCTCTACCGGGTTAGTCGCGGTCATGAACAATACGATTGCCGCGGTCAAACCAAACACCGACTGCCAGAAGTATTTCCAGCGCGACGGCAGGCCCTTGGAATTCTTTTCCACTACCTTGCGATAATCATCCACCCAGCCAACCGCACCGAACGACAGGGTCACGCCCAGCACAACCCAGACATACAGATTGCTCAGATCGGCCCAGAGCAGAGTACTGATACCTATGGCAACCAGGATCAGCGCACCACCCATGGTTGGCGTGCCTGCCTTTGATAGATGTGATTGGGGCCCGTCGTTACGCACTGACTGGCCAATCTGACGAAAACTGAGGGTCCGGATCATCCACGGACCCAGGAACAGGGCCAGACCCAGGGCAGTAAGAACGCCCAGAATGCCGCGCAGCGTCAGGTATTGAAACACCGCAAAACCGGTGTAGAACTGCTGCAGATATTGAGTCAGAAGCAACAACATATCAGTTGGCCTTGTCGTTATTGTTATTGGTGCTGCCAGCCTCACGGGCAGTCGTCAGGGCCGCGACGACGCTCTCCATGGCAGCACTGCGTGAACCCTTCACCAGCACTCGGGTATTGGCATCAAGTTGCACTGCCAACGCCGCTATGAGCTCTTCCCGGCTCCCGAACAGATGACCTCCAGCGCCGAATTCTTCGGTCGCCAGGGCAGACAGCGAACCGACTGCAAACAAGCCCTCCAGACCTTTTTCACGGGCATAGATGCCTACTTCGCGATGACTCTGCTGCTCCCACTCGCCCAGTTCGCCCATGTCACCGAGAACCAGAATGCGCTGGCCATCCAGACCAGCAAGAATGTCGATCGCCGCCTTTACCGAGGCAGGATTGGCGTTGTAACTGTCATCGATAACCAGGGCGCCGTTAAGCCCAGAGAGCGGACAGGCGCGGCCTGCAACTGGCATCACCTTGCCCAGTCCACGACGAATCACTTCAAGTTCGGTATCCAGATGCAAGGCAGCGCCTGCAGCGGCAAGGGCATTGGCGATGTTATGAGCGCCCATCAGATTCAACTGAACGGTAATAGAGCCCTTCGGCGTGGCCAGCAGAAAGCCGGGGCATCCACGCGCATCCATCTCCACCGACTCCGCGCGTAGCTGAGCTGTTGGATTGGTCAGGCTAAAAGCAAGGGAGGTACGACGACCCAGTGACTGATACCAGTCTTCGAACCAGGGGCTATCAAGATTGATCACTGCCTTGCCGTCTGCAGGAAGCCCGGTGAGTATTTCGCCCTTGGCCAGGGCAATCTTCTCGGGGCTTCCGAATCGACCTACGTGGGCCATCCCGGCATTGGTCAATACGCTGATCTGCGGCTTGGCCAGGTTCATGCTGTACTCGATATCACCCTGCACCGCAGCACCCATCTCGATGACTGCGAATTTATGTGTAGAGTCCAGCGCAAGTAGCGTCAACGGAACACCCAGTTCGTTGTTCAGATTACCGCGCGTTGCCAGCACAGGACCGCGCTCGCGCAGAATGGCCGCAAGCATTTCCTTCACGCTGGTTTTTCCGCTAGAGCCGGTGATAGCCACCATCGGAGCAGAAAAGGCACTGCGCGCAAGTGCGGCAAGCTGCCCAAGGGCGTAACGACAGTCATGGACCAGCAACTGCGGCAACGGATCGTCCACGGTGTAAGCAACCATCGCTGCGGCAGCGCCGTTCTCACGTGCCTGGGCGATAAAGTCATGACCGTCAACGTGATCCCCGGCCAGCGCGACGAACAATCCGCCAGACACCAGAGTGCGCGCATCAATACTGACGCTATCAAAGGTCGCGTCCTGGCTGACCAGGCTACCGCCGAGGGTTTTGAGTAACTGGGACAAGCGCATGGCTTCAAGCATGGGCGGCCTCCCATTCCTTAAGGGCTTTGGCAGCCTGTTCGACATCGCTGAAAGGGTGACGCACGCCGTCAATCTCCTGATAGGTTTCATGGCCTTTTCCCGCCAGGAGAATCAAATCTCCGGCGTGGGCTTCCAGAATGCTGGTGCGAATGGCGACGCCCCGATTGGCCATCACGACAGCTGACTCGGGGCTCTGCATACCCGCCAGTATTTGCTGAATGATGCCCTGCGATGATTCGCTGCGCGGGTTGTCGTCGGTGACCACCACATGATCAGCGTGACGCTCGGCAACCTGACCCATCAAAGGCCGCTTACCGGTATCACGATCGCCGCCGCAGCCAAACACACAGGTCAACCTGCCCTCGGCATGGGCACGTACTGCGGCCAGAGCCTTTTCCAGTGCGTCCGGTGTGTGGGCATAGTCAACAACAATGAGGGGCCGATCGCCGCCGCCCAGGCGTTGCATGCGGCCGGCCGGCGGGTTCAGATCAGCTGCGAGGGCAATCGCGCGATCAAGTCGCACCTCGAGGGCGAGCAAGGTTGCGATCACCGCAAGCGTATTGGCCAGGTTGAACTCACCTAATAGAGGACTCTCCAGCGTCGCACGACGCCGCGCAGTATGCAGCGCAGCACGTATTCCCTGACTGGTATATTGAATATCGCTGCAGTAGAGGTCTGCATCAGTATTAGTCAGGCTGTAGGTAAAGCAGCGCGACGGGCTGTTCTCGATCAGCTCCAGCCCGAAGGCATCATCCAGATTGATGATGGCGGCCTGTAACGGACGGTCAAATAACTTGGCCTTCGCTGCGCCGTAACTGGCCATGTCGCCGTGGTAATCCAGATGATCACGACTGAGATTGGTAAATACGGCCAGGTCAAATTCCAGCTCCGCGACACGGCCCTGATCCAGCGCATGGGAAGACACCTCCATGCAAACCCAGCCAGCACCCTGGTCACGCATTTCCGCTAGCTGACGCTGCACGCTGATGGCATCGGGGGTAGTCATGCCGTGATCGACGAGTTGATCCAGCAGGCCACTACCCAGGGTACCTATGACGCCACAGGGCTTGCCCAGCGCACCCAAAGCCTGAGCCAGCATCTGGCTGACGCTGGTCTTGCCGTTGGTTCCGGTTATTCCGACTAGTCCCATATCCCGACTAGGTTCCTGATAAAAGCGACCCGCAATCGCCGAAACCTGACCAGACAACCCGCTCACCGGCACCATCACTGTGTGACCGTCGCCATTCTCCAGACCAGCCGGCTCGAAACCATCGGCACTTTCATAGGCAACGGCGCCAGCACCGGCCTGTATAGCCTGCTCAATATGATTACGACCATCCTGGCGAAAACCTGGCACAGCAATAAAAAGGCTGCCCGGCTTGACTTGCCGACTGTCCAGCGTCAGGTGCTGGATGGTGCAAGAATCGCCCTGCCAATCAGGGATTAACTGCTGGAGACTCATCATCCGCGCGATCCCTCCTGAGGCTGGAGGGGCGGCAACTCAACCTGCTGCAGCGCCGGCAGATCATCGGGCGTCACATTCAGCAGACGCAGCGCGCCGGACATGATTTCACCGAATACAGGTGCAGCCACCAGGCCACCGTAGTATTCGCCCTTGCTTGGCTCATCAATGACTACCACCGCTGCGAAGCGTGGATTGCTGATAGGGGCTATACCGGCGAAGACCGAACGATAACGGTCTTCGGCATAGCCACCATTAATAGCCTTATGCACCGTGCCGGTTTTTCCGCCCACCTGGTAACCGGGAACGCGGGCACGTGAACCTGTTCCGCCCTCGCTATCAACTACGCCGCGTAACATCGTCAGCATTTGTTTGCTTATATGCTCCGGGATGACCTGAGTACCTTCCGAAGGCTCGCTCACTTTGAGCAGGGAAAGGGGCAAACGGCGGCCACCGTTCGCCAAAGCAGCATATGCCTGGACGAGTTGCGTGGCAGTTACCGAGATCCCGTAGCCATAAGACAAGGTCGCGGTCTCAACCAGAGGCCACTTGCGATGACTCGGCAAGCTACCCGTGCTTTCACCTGGAAAGCCCAAGCCGGTGTACTCACCCAGGCCAAGCTGTTGCAGCAGGTTGTGAATATTTTCTGCACCGATATCCAGTGCCAGCTTCACCGATCCAACGTTGCTCGACTTCATGATCACGCCCGACAAGTCGAGCATGCCGTAGTTCCGGTGATCCCTGACGGTCATTGTTGACACGCGCATGGTGCCGGGCCGCGTATCCATGACCGTGGTGGGCTGGTAACGACCGCTCATCAGGGCAGCTGTGACGGTAAATGTCTTGATAGGCGAACCGGGCTCAAATACATCGATTAGCGCTCGGTTGCGCATCATGTCGGGCTTGAGGTTGGCTCGGTTGTTGGGGTTGTAGCTCGGATGATTGGCCATGGCAAGAATCTCGCCGGTACGAATATCGACCAGTACCGCCGAGCCCGCTTTGGCGCCAAAATTCTTCAGTGCCTCACGAAGCTCGCGGTGGGCAATGTATTGCAGGCGCAGATCGATCGACATGGCCAGGTCGTTGCCTGGTCGGGCGTTGCTGACCACCTGTACATCCTTGATCAACCGCCCGCGCCGATCCTGCAGTACCTGGCGCTTGCCCGGCACACCTTGCAACCAGTCGTTGTAGGTAAGCTCGAGCCCTTCCTGACCTGCTTCATCGACGTTGGTAAAACCAACCAGATGCGCAGCCACTTCGCCCGTCGGGTAGAAACGGCGATATTCTTCGATACTGTTAACGCCCGGTATCTTCAGCGCAGTTACCGTCGCACCGTCCTGGGGCGTCATGTGCCGACGCAGGTAAATGAATTCCTTACCAGCGTTGGCTCGCAAGCGCTCCGCGAAGGTCTTCGGATCTGTACCCAGCGCTTTGGCCAGTTCGTTCCACCGTGGCTCATGATTAATCAGAATACTGGGATTGGCCCACAGGGTCAGAACCGGCGTACTGACGGCCAGCGGCTCGCCATGGCGATCGGTAACCAGTCCGCGGTGAGCCGGTATAACGGTATGACGCATGCTGCGTTTGTCGCCCTGGTTTTTCAGGAAGCCGCCGTCCATCACTTGCAACTCGACAATCCGCCAGCTGATCAATGCACTGCATATGGCGAGCACACCAATGACTACGCGGAAACGCCATGGGTGCAAGCTACCGTTTGGCTTCAACGAGATCATGGCTTCACCAATATCACTTCGCTGGCTTCCGGCACGCGCATTTTCAGCTCGTTGGTTGCCAGTGCTTCTACCCGGCTGTGCGCAGTCCAGGTACTTTGCTCAAGAATCAGCCGTCCCCACTCAGCCTGTGCGCCCTCACGCTGGTCCATTTCGGCAGCCAGCTCATTCAGCAGAACTCGACTCCAGTGCGAGCTATATGACACCGCGAGCGCACTCACCACCACCAGAACCCAGACAATAAACAACCAACCGCTGCTACGCGGCAGACCTTTCTGCTCCTGGTTGTCCAGCGGGAGTTCAGCCTGGTTGCTCACGGGCGTTTCTCGGCGATGCGCAGTACCGCACTGCGGGCACGGGGATTGATTGCCGTTTCTGCAGCGGAAGGCATGATTGCCTTACCCACCAGATTGATGCTGACGTCGATATCCGCAGCGCGTATCGGCAAATCACGTGGCAACGGCGCGCCCTTGGCCTCACGGCGCATGAATTGCTTGACCAGGCGATCTTCCAGCGAGTGGAAGCTGATCACTACCAGTCGCCCGCCAGGTGCCAGAACGTCGAGCGCGGCCTTTAGGCCATCAGCCAGGTCGTCCAGCTCGCGGTTGATAAAAATGCGGATACCCTGAAAAGCCCGGGTTGCCGGATGCTTGTGCTTTTCCCAGGCCGGGTTGGCGACTTTAACCACTTCAGCCAGATCAGCAGTGCGCGCAAAAGGCAGCTCGACCCGACGATTGGCGATGGCGCGGGCGATGCGTTTGGCATAACGCTCTTCGCCATACTCCTTGAGTACCGCCGCTATATCTTCCTCGGCAGCGCTGTTGATCCACTCTGCAGCGCTCTGGCCGCTGGTCGGATCCATACGCATATCCAACGGGCCGTCATGCATGAAACTGAAGCCGCGCTCTGCATCATCCAGCTGCGGGGAAGACACACCCAGATCCAGCAGGACACCATCAACCTGACCGTGCATGCCACGCTGACGCAGTTCTTCTGCCATATCGGCAAAAGACCTTTGTATAACGACAAAGCGGCCGTCTTCGGCCGCCAGTTCCGCACCGACCCGGATAGCCGCCGGGTCCTTGTCAAACCCAAGCAACCGGCCCTTGGCGGAAAGCCTGGCCAGGAGCGCGCGGCTGTGTCCCCCGCGTCCAAAGGTGCCATCTATATATAGGCCGTCAGGCTTTACGGCGAGACCTTCTATGGCCTCATCCAAAAGCACGCTGGTGTGAGAAAAAGTATTTGGCGCGTTCATAGGCTCAAAGTCTGCAATACGTCCGGCAGCTCGCCCAGACTCTGTTCCTGATCCAGGTAGCCCGCTGTAGTGGCCTCCCAGGCGTCTTCACTCCACAATTCGAACTTGTCCAATTGCCCAACCAACATGACCTTTTTGTCGAGCCCGGCATGCTCACGCAACAATGGCGGCACAACAAAGCGGCCATTGCTATCAAGTTCGATCTCGTTGGCATTACCGATCAGCAGACGATTGAGGCGCTTGACTGCTGGATTCAGGTTAGGTGCCTTGCGCAGCTGGGCTTCTACCGCTTCCCAGGCGGGCATGGGATAAATCCACAGACAACGTTCTTCCAGAGCAATAGTCGCTACCAACTGGCCAGCACAGAGGTCCACGAGACGGTCGCGATAACGCGCCGGCATCGCAAGCCGCCCCTTGGCGTCCAGATTGATAGCATTTGCTCCACGAAACACGCTGCTGACTCCCCTTTCCGAGTTGGCCTGTAAAGTGACGGGATTTACCAAAACAACCCACTTTCACCCACTTCACACCACTTCGGCACACTATAGGAACCGCACGCACACACCGTCAAGTAAGGACTTCACGGAAAAACCTTTATATGGCAGGGAGTTAGTTCGAAAAATAGGGGCAAACCGGAGAAAATGCTTCAACTGGCAGACCTCAACATGAGGTATCCCAAGAGGATGGCTGTATTACTTAATGTAATACATTAGGTTTAAGATTTTTTTGGTATAACACGGAGGGTTTTCACTGCGCGTCGCTCGATTGGAGACGACGATAGAAAAAATAAGAGTTGGCCTGTAAGCCGGGTTCTGTCGTGAACAGTCATTCCTCTACGACAGCCATCACTGACTGCCTCTAGCAACCTACCCGAACCCAGTGCGGGCCACACCGATGGGTTCCTATTTGGTCTTGCTCCGAGTGGGGTTTACCATGCCACGAACTGTTGCCAGTCGCGCGGTGCGCTCTT
>TARA_R110001606_G_scaffold155148_4_pt1 | contig 56405 bp, 54 predicted proteins | sample TARA_R110001606 | Tara Oceans TARA_R110001606 (sample SAMEA4398315) | marine metagenome | biome: Polar Biome; feature: [SRF] surface water layer (ENVO:00010504); material: water (ENVO:00002006), including particulate matter (ENVO:01000060) such as... | depth 5 m
TTGGTAACCACATCAATTTCGGCCTGAGTTTCAAGGTAGGGCGTAAGCTTTCCCATGTGCGCATATTCGTTCCTCAGAATAATGAGCGCTTCGATTTTTATCTCGTGGAATTCAAACTCGGTAGTGGCCCTTACTAATTGAGGGATAAGCCGAATGCCAATTTCTGAAGATCCTTCCATGAAAAGAATCTTCGTTTGATGCAGCGTATGAAGACATTCGTAGGACATCTTGTTGTGCAACGTGTAGATGTCCTTGTCGTAATCCAGAAAGTAAAGATGATTGAGAAGCCGCTGTTTTAACTTCGTCTTGGCGTTTCTGTAATTTCTGTTGCCAGGATCAGTGTCAAACATTTTTGTGGCTGCATCATCATCGTTGAGAAACTCTCCTGTTATAATCCCCTCATAAAGTTGATTGTCTTTTGAGATTTCCTTCTTTCGAAAATTCTGGTTAACGAGCTGTATGCTTCGCTGACCTTTCTTTTTTGCAATTTCAATGAGCTTAACTAGTTCTTCCATTATAATGTGCTAATACGTAAAGAGTACAATTTGTGAAAACAATAGAGTATACTGATTCAAGTGTCGAATTTTACCCCAAAGCAGCAAAATAGCCCTGGGATAAACCCTTCTAGAGATTAAATTAAATAAATTATAACGGATTCAAGGGTTTTATCCTAAGAATTAATTTACAGAGGGTTTGGTAAACGGGAGAACGGATATCCCAACACGGTTTTCTGCCAACTATCGGATGACCTGAACACATGGAATAGAGAAACAGCATATTGGAAAAGTACAAAAAATAAATGTTAACAATTATTGTAAGAAATGTAACAGCAAAATTGGAGATAAGCCTATATTTGCCCCCCAAATAAATAGCACGGTGTTGACGGATAAATTTAAAATTAGATTTGAGTGCGTTAAGGCGCCAAAACCATTTGTTGGTTTAAACGGATATGAACAGGGCTCGGTTTACCAGGGAAGAAAGTATAATGGAATGTACGAAATTTCCGTGAAATGGGGAAACGGCGAACAGACTAAACTTATTGAACGTAAACTCTTTAACGAGTTTTTTCAGGAGATAGATGTAAATGAAGATAACAAGGATAAAAGAAACATGTCTTTATGTGTCTGACCTTGAGGCTACCCGGAAGTTCTACCACGAATGCCTGAGCCTGCCGGTCATTGCAATGGTGCCCGGTCGTCATGTTTTTTTTGAGGTCGGTGACACAGTGTTGCTTTGTTTCGATGCATCGGCCACACGCAATGAAAAGTTGCTGCCGCCACATTATGCGGAGGGCAAGCAACACATAGCATTTGAAGTGCCAGCGCCGACGTATGACAGGTGGAAGGCTGCACTGCAAAAAAAGGGTGTCGAAATAACGCACGAGCAGAAGTGGAAAGAAGGAATTTACTCTTTCTACTTTGAAGACCCCGACGGGCATGTGATTGAGATTGTGCCCCCGGGGCTTTGGTAGTAGATACTAGTTGCTCTGGAGTACGCCGAGCGCTTCTTCCACGAAATCGAAGGTGGTAAGGACATCTGGTTTGCCGTCAACAATGGCTACATCATGTTCGTAATGGGCCGAAGGCCTGTTGTCGGCAGTGATAATCGTCCAGCCGTCCCGGAGCTGCTTCACCCTTCTTGTGCCCATGTTGATCATGGGTTCGATGGCTATTACGAGACCTTCTTTGATTTTTGGACCACTCCCTCTTCTTCCGTAATTGGGTACTTCGGGAGACTCATGCATTTTCTTGCCCAGGCCGTGCCCTACAAGCTCTCTCACCACGCCATAACCATTGGCTTCGGCATGCGCTTGAATAGCAAAACTAATGTCACCAATCCTGTTGGAGGAGGTGGCCTGCTCAATGCCCAATGTGAGACATTCTTTGGTCACCCTAAGAAGTTTTTTAATCTCGTCTGACACCTCTCCCACCATAAAAGTATAGGCCTGGTCTCCGTAGTAGCCATTTTTTAGTACCCCGCAGTCAATTGAGATGATATCGCCCTCTGCAAGCGGCTTGCCCGAAGGAATGCCATGCACAACCTGCTCGTTGAGCGACATACACAAGGAGTTGGGAAAATCGTATAGTCCAAGAAACCCCGGAATAGCGCCATGATCTCTTATAAATTCTTCAGCAAGTTTGTCGAGATGCAGAGGCGTGACACCCGGTTGTACTTCTTTTGCCAGCATACCCAGTGTACGTGAAACCAGCTGGGCACTTATTCTCATTAGCTCAATTTCCTCTGCGGTCTTGTATTGAATCATATAAATCAGAATCTCTCAGTAATCAGTGTCGGCCCGGCAATAGGGCCTGCCTTTCAAAAAGACCACAAAGATAAGCTAAATAATCCTCAAAAGGTAGCTCAACTCCTTGCGCCAGGCCAAAACAAAAAAGGCGACCTTGTAGCCGCCTTTTCAGTTAAGTAGAATTTTTTATATAATGCCTTCCAGCACATCTTTGATAGGCACTCTTTGTCCATCTTTGAAAGAGACAATCCAGGCATCCTTCACGCCCATTTCCCTGAGATACTTTTTGAAAGCATCAGCTTCATAGTAGTCTTTGAAAACGCCCAGTGTGTACTTGTTCACGTCACCATCTGTTTCCGCACTGAAGTTCTCATTGTCTTTGGCAAACTTGGTGAGATCCTTGTTTTTGAAGGCACCCACCTGCACTTTGAAGACAACACCAACATTGGCGTTGATGCCAGCTGGCTTTGCAGGTGCAGCATTAGCATCCTGAAGTTGCTTTCTGGTTGCTGACAAGTCGGAGCGAAGAGAGCTGATCGTTTCCTGATACTCGCTAATCTGAGAATCTTTGTCGGCCAGTTTGCTGTCAAAGTCAGCTGTTTGATTCTTTAATGTACTTACCTGGCTCTTCAGCGACTGGTTTTCCTCTAATAGGGTTTTATATTGTTCTGGCTCCAGGGACTTAGTCCTTTTCTTCCATTCCTTTTTTTCTTTCTTCGACATCTGTGCCTGAGTAGGCAGGGCTACAGCAAGACCAAAGATAATTGGTAAAAATTTGAAGAGTTTTTTCATCTTAAATTGAAATTTTAATATAACTCGTTAGCAATGTACAAAAATATGTTTGATAATGTCAAATTTCAATTTGCACTATTTCAAGCTGCCAACCATATTTTTAGGCACTACCCACTCATCGAATTGTTCATTGGTAAGAAGTCCTAGCTCAATAGCGGCTTGCCGGAGGGTGGTTCCTTCCTTGTGCGCCTTCTTGGCTATTTTAGCTGCATTTTCATATCCAATATGCGTATTCAGCGCTGTTACGAGCATTAATGACTTTTCCAGCTTGTCTTTTATTTCAGGATGATTAGGCTCGATGCCAATGGCGCAATGGTCGTTGAAAGACTCGCAGGCGTCGCCTAAAAGTCGGGCTGATTGAAGAAAATTCGCAATCATAACCGGCTTGAATACATTCAGTTCAAAATGGCCGTTCATGCCTCCTACAGTAATGGCTGCGTCATTACCAATGGCTTGAGCACATACCATCGTCAGTGCTTCACACTGAGTAGGATTCACTTTGCCTGGCATGATGGACGAGCCGGGTTCGTTTTCAGGGATGAGGATTTCCCCGATACCACTGCGGGGGCCTGAGGAAAGCATCCGGATGTCGTTGGCAATTTTCATCAGGCTCACGGCCAGCTGCTTTAGTGCGCCCGACGATTCAACGATGGCATCGTGAGCAGCCAGTGACTCGAACTTATTTTCGGCTGTAACAAAAGGATGGCCTGATATAGCAGCGATTTTTTTCGCCACCAGCACGTCGTATCCTTTTGGTGTGTTGAGGCCCGTACCTACAGCGGTGCCCCCTAGTGCCAGCTCCGACAAATGAGGAAGGGTGTTTTTTAGTGCCTTGAGTGCATGATCCAGCTGCGATACATAACCCGAAAACTCCTGACCCAGCGTGAGGGGAGTAGCGTCCATAAAATGCGTCCGGCCAATTTTTACCACATCTTTAAAGGTGGCAGCCTTGGCAGCGAGTGTATCACGAAGCTTCTGAACTTTGGGAATCGTGACCTCAACCACCATTTTGTAGCCGGCAATGTGCATGGCGGTGGGGAAGGTGTCGTTGGACGACTGCGACTTGTTAACGTCATCGTTGGGGTGGATGATTTTCTTTTCGTCGAGTAGCTTGCCGCCGTTTATAACGTGGGCCCTGTTGGCCACCACTTCATTCACATTCATGTTCGACTGGGTGCCTGAGCCGGTTTGCCAGATCACCAGCGGAAACTGATCATCTAATTTTCCTTCCAGCACCTCGTCGCAAGCCTTGGAAATGAGGTCGAGCTTGTCTTTTGGCAATACGCCAAGTTCATTGTTGGCCTGGGCAGCAGCTTTTTTGAGCACCGCAAACGCCCTGATTATTTCAATAGGCATACGGGCGCTGTCTCCACCGATTTTGAAATTGTCTCTTGATCGTTGTGTCTGAGCGCCCCAATATTTTTCAGCGGGCACCTCCACCGGGCCCATTGTATCCTTCTCTATTCTTATACTCATTGTACTGTTAGTTAATTCTCACGGCTAAATTAGTAAAAACCAAGCCGAATTGACACCTATTTTCTTACGGCTACTCTATTATATGTGGCAGGAGATGCAAAGAGAATCGCTTTCAGGTTTTTGCGCTTTGCGAATAGATTTTTGGCAAGAGTAAAATAACTTGCAACGTTCTCTCCCGGAATGGAGTCAACAGAATATAATGAGCAGTCAATGAAGAGTAAAATAAGGGTCTATTTTTTGGGAGCGGTTTTTTTGATCTCCTGTGTTTCGTGCTTTGAAAAGGGGCCTGATCCATCACTGGTGAGATTTTTTGATCAGAAGGGCTTTGTGGAAAATATTGGGAAGAATTTGATCATTCCGTCTTACAAAGACCTGACTGAAAAGAGCATGGCCCTCGACACGGCCCTGGCTCGCTTAATCGAACAGCCCAGCAAGAACAACTTGCTTGTGGCAAGGCAAAGCCTGAAAGATGCCTGGTTGTCATGGCAGTATTGCCTGCCGTTTGAATTCGGCCCCTCAGAACTCCGTGGCCTGAATGCTGACGTGAATTCGTTTCCGGCCGACACGGCACAAATCGAAGCGAACCTGAAAAGCACCAGCATTGACCTGGACCTACCCGAAAACAGCCATGCCAAAGGCTTTGCTGCTTTGGACTATCTTCTCAACAACAAATTGATCACTGATGAAAAGCTGCTTGCTACCATCCAAAAGAGGACTGTTTTGAATGGCTATCTGCTGGGAGTTGCCGGCCAGGTTTCGCTGTCGTCAAATTTAGTTTATCGCTCCTGGGACCCGGCCATAGGGGGTGTTTATTACGTCTTTTTTACTGATGACGACGCCCTGGGAGTGAAAGAAGGAAGTTCTGTTTCAGACCTGGTCAATGGCCTTGCCAAAAGCCTTGAACTGGTAGTAACCAAGGCCAAAGTTGGTATGCCAATAGGCGACTATAGCGGTGGGCTGGTTGCCCCTGAAGCAACAGAAGCCCACTATGGTGGCTATTCTCTTGAGCTGCTCCAAGCAAGCATCCAAGCATATCAATTGATTTTTACCGGCACTTCAAGAAGTGGAGTAGATGGGTTGGGCTTTGATGAATACCTTAACATCAAAGGCGCCAGACTTTCTGGCACAGACCAGCAGTTGTCGGAGGCGCTGGCTACAAGCCTCGACTCGGTTTTATCCACTGTAAAGTTAATGGCCGATCCCCTCTCAGATCAAATAGAGAACAACTTGCCAGCCGTGCAAAAGCTCAACAATCAATTGAAGGTTTTGTCGTATCTGCTCAAGGAAGAAATGGCTCCGGCGTTAAGAGTAGAGATTACATATTAACGGCCCTTCCTGCCCAACAATTATCCCTCATTTTTTCCAGCGCCTTTATTTGTATTAAATCTAAATAAAGATAATTTTGCCATTGTTTATAATTAATCTAAATAATTTGAAACAATGAGATTGCACGAAAGATTTAGGGTGTTGTTGCCGCTGACATTAATTGTATTGTTTTCTGCCTGCGGCAACGACGACGATGCCGGGGCGCCATCTGCTGAGGTGCCTGCATCGTATGCATTTGAGAGGAATGGGCTGAGTACGGTAGACTTTAGCGGGCAGACTGATAGGTTAAACATGTTAGCTGAGATAAAGACGTACATCGCTTCAGCAAATAACGGCGACAAGATCAGCGGTGAACGCATCATGGATATGTTTCAAAATCTGAACGCTCCTTTTGACGATGAGGCACTCAATAGTTCGACAAGGAAATTGGAGGATAAAACATTGATTTCAGAGGTTGGTGTTTTGAAAGACATGTTCGCAAAGGTGGCGGAAGTAAGTACTGACGTAGCCAATAATGGTACGCTGGCGGCACAGGGAATACCCGGAAAACTGCCAAGAGGATCAGGGTATATATTAGTAAATGAAAAAGGCTGGGAGTTTTCTCAGTTTGTCGAAAAGGGATTGATGGGTTCCTGTTTTTATCATCAGATATACAATGTGTACCTCACCGACGGACGGGTGGGAGACGGCGTTGATAACACCAATGTGGTTGAAGGGACAAACTATACTGCCATGGAGCACCATTGGGACGAGGCCTTCGGATACTTTGGTGTTCCACTCGATTTTCCTCAGGGAGACGTGGTGCTTGAAGACGACGAAGACCGATTTTGGGCTGAGTATACCCACAAGGCGAATCCTTTCCTGGGCACCAACAAGTTGCTCATGGATGCTTACCTGACCGGACGAACAGCGATAGTTAACAAAGACTACCAGGTGCGTGACGCACAGAGGGCTGTTTTGTATGCTGGCCATGAATTGGTGGCTGCCGCCAGCGCATTGCATTATATCAACGAGGCGATCAGCGACTTCAATAATGGCGATACTGGCAATGCGTTTCACCACCTTTCCGAAGGCTATCCATTTGTAAAGGCATTGCAGTACAGTCCCTATAAAAGGATATCCCAGGCGCAGGTCGAAAAAATCCTATCCGAAGACCTTGGAACTGATGGTGATTTTTGGACCGTGACTATTGCAGGACTCAATCAAGCAAAAAATACACTCGTACTCGTTTACGAGGAATTGGAGCCAGTGAAAGATCAATTATAAAAATGCAGAAATTAGTTACATGGAGTCTGCTAACAGCGCTGGGCCTGTTTATCTGGTCGTGTGGAGAGGATGACGATCCAAGGGTTGATGATAACTTCGATCAGAAAAGCTTTTTAGTAAATATTGGGACGAACTTGATTGTCCCGGCTTATGCTGAATTGAAAGATAGGTCTGACGAACTTTATGCCAGCTTGCAGGCATTTGTGGCAACTCCTAACCCATCAAACCTGGAAGCTGCCAGGGATGCATTGTTGGAGGCAAGAATGGCGTTCCAATACTGTGCTCCCTACCAGTTTGGTCCTGCAGAGCAGCTGGGCCTGGTAGCGGACCAAAACATATTTCCATCGGACAAAAACAGGATTGAATCGAATATCCTTAGCGGTAGTTATGACCTCAGGCTGTTGAGTAACAGTGCAGCGAAAGGCTTTCCGGCATTGGGGTATTTGCTTTATGGAAGCGAAAAGTCGGATGAGGAGATTGGCAACGATTTCCTAAACGACGATCAGAGGGCTGCCTATCTTTTGGATGTCGCCGAAACCATTAGCACATCGGCGGCGGCAGTCTTTACGGCCTGGGATCCATCCGGCGGGAATTATCTGGCGGAATTTACCAGCGACGGAGCCCTTGGGGCCGATGCCGGAAGCTCGTTGGGAATACTCGTGAATGCACTGAACCTAAGTTTGGAGCGAAATACTCGTGATGCAAAAATTGGAATTCCCGCAGGAATCAGGTCACTGGGCATTATTATTCCGGAAGCCACCGAAGCTTATTATGGAGGATATTCGAAACAATTGGCGGTGGCCAATTTAATGGCCTTTAAGAGGTTGTTTCTCGGGGAGAATCTTAATGGTGAGCCGGGAACGGGATTTAGTGACTATTTGCAAGCTCGCTCCAGCGTTAGCAGTAATAACAATGAATTATCGCTTGAAGCAGCAATTCTTGTAGAATTTGATGCATCTATCGCTTTGCTACAGGCGCTGGAGGATCCTCTTTCCACTTCCATCTCTATCGATCCGGCACCAGCCCAGCAAGTTTTTGCGCAGCTTCAAAAACTTTCGGTTTTACTAAAAACTGATATGGCATCCATTTTAGGCGTTGTAATTTCTTATCAGGATAACGACGGCGACTAGACGATGATATTCAGGGCTAATTCAGTTCTTTCCCGGCATGAGTCGATTGCGCCTCTGGTGATATTCAGAATGCTATTCGGCATCTTAATGGCCCTGAGTACCATCAGATTTGCAGCCAAAGGGTGGATCAGCGAACTGTATATTGAGCCCAGGTATTTTTTTACTTTTTATGGGTTTGAATGGGTCAAACCTCTGCCGGGAATGGGAATGTACTTCGTCTTTGCCCTGATCTTCGTCTCGGCAGTAACGATTGCATTGGGCTGGCGTTATCGATTGTCGGCTATCGTCTTTTTTTTATCCTTTACTTATGTCGAACTCATCGATAAAACAAATTATCTCAACCACTACTATGCGATTTCCCTGGTCAGCTTTTTGCTGATTTTTATGCCTGCGCATCGGCGATTTTCAATTGACAGCCAACGCAACCCAAAGCTTTTCTCAAGGCAAACGCCCTCTTGGGCGCCATTTCTTCTCAAGTTTCAATTGGGAGTGGTATATTTTTTTGCCGGAGTGGCCAAGCTCAATTCCGATTGGCTTTTTGAGGCTCAGCCTCTCAAAATCTGGCTACCAGCCAAGTCAAATCTTCCAGTTATAGGAAGCATCTTGGAGGAACCATGGGCGGCCTATTTGCTAAGCTGGGGGGGCGCTCTGTACGATCTGCTTATCGTGTTCTTTCTCCTGTGGGCAAAGTCCCGCCCAATTGCTTATGGCTTTGTAGTGGTTTTTCATGTGCTGACCTACCTTTTATTTCCAGGGATCGGCATGTTCCCATTTATCATGGTTGGCCTGACGCTCATTTATTTTTCGGGTGATTTTCATGAAAAGGTGCTGGGAAAGCTGGAGAACCTCTTTTCGATACAACCGCCCGTCCAGCAGCCAGACAGGTCTTCGCAGGAGTTGACAGGCGTTTGGCGGATGGCCCTGGTATTGTTTGTTAGCTGGCAGCTTCTCATGCCCATGCGATATGTTCTTTACCCCGGGCCATTGTTTTGGCGGGAGGAAGGCTACAGATTTAGCTGGCGGGTAATGCTGATGGAAAAGGCCGGCACCGTCACCTTCCACGTGCACGATCAGGCTTCTGGCCGCAAGGGCCAGGTGGCTGCGTACGAGTATTTGACGCCTCAGCAAGAAAAGATGATGGCGACACAGCCTGACATGATCCTACAGTTTGCACATTTCCTGGCTGAAGAACTTAAAAGGAAGGGATTGATTGACCCAGAGATAAGGGCGGAGAGTGCCGTGAGTCTCAATGGAAGACGCAGTCGGCCTTTGATAGACCCAACGATTAACCTGGTGCACCAACAAGAATCATTTTCCTCAAAAACCTGGATACTCCCTGCCGAATGAAAAAATGCCTTCTGATTGTGTTAATAGCATTACCCCCTACAGCTGTTGTTGTGGCACAGGAGACAGTGCAAGGCCGAATAGAAGACATGGCCGGGTCGTCGCTTCCTGGTGTGAGAATTTTTGTTGAGGGCACGTCGCTATTTGTCGTCTCAGATGCTGATGGGTATTTTTCGTTGTCAGGGTTACCGACGGGAACCCGGGAGCTGACAGCCTACCTTTATGGTTACGAAACACTGAGGCATAAATTAGATGATCGGGGGCTATCGCCCATAGTGCTTCGCCTGAAAGAGCTCGAGAAGGAACTGCATGAATTGGTGATCGATGGATCATCAGATGAAATGTTCAGCATGAAAACGCTGAGGGGTGTGGAAGGGACCAGCATCTACGAAGCCAAGAAAACAGAGGTGATCCAGCTGGAGGAGATAGTGGCAAATAAGTCAGCCAATAATGCAAGGCAGGTGTTTAGCCGAATTCCTGGCGCCAATGTGTGGGAAAGTGACTGCGCCGGGTTGCAAATAGGGGTTGCCACGAGGGGCCTCAGTCCGAACAGGAACTCGAATTTTAATACACGCCAGAATGGATATGATATAGCAGCAGACGCTCTCGGCTACCCGGAAAGTTACTATTCGCCAGCTATTCAGGCCGTGGACCGCATAGAGATTGTGAGAGGAGCAGCTTCGCTTCAATATGGCACACAATTCGGTGGACTGGTGAATTTTGTCATGAAAAAGGGGCCTGTTGATCGAAAACTGGCCGTAAGCACCGAACAAACGTATAATAGTCTCGGGTTTTACAACAGCTTTTTGTCGGCTGGTGGGCAGGTTGGTAAGGTGAATTACTACGCCTATAACCGAACAGCTTCAGGCCAATGCTGGCGCTGCAATTCTGATTTCAATTCAACCACCACCTACGGAAGGATGGCTTACCAACTGTCGGCCAGCACCTCACTGGAAGCAGATTATACCCATTTATACTATCTGGCCCAACAACCCGGTGGCCTTACTGATAATGAATTTTATGCCGACCCGAGGCAGTCGAAAAGGGAACGAAATTGGTTCAAGGTGAACTGGAACCTGATGTCTGCACAGCTTAATCATTCGTTTACGTCGACGTTGAGGTTGAATTCCAGATTTTTCGGGCTTGTGGCAGGCCGGGAGGCGCTGGGCAACCTTGGCCGGATCGACAGGCCAGACGATGAGACGCAAAACAGGGACTTTTTAAGCGATTCTTTTCGAAATTTCGGTAACGAAACCCGCCTGATCTGGAATTATAAAGTAGGCAGGCAGTATTCGGCGCTACTCTTAGGTGGAAGAGTTTACAATGGATTTACAGTGCGTAAGCAGGGTGCAGGACCCGCCGGAAAAGAAGCAGATTTCAGGTACCTTAACCCAGAACGACTGGAGGGCTCAGATTTTGACTTGCCCAGCTTCAATACAGCCTCATTTGCAGAAAACATTTTCACCATCTCGGAAAAATTCAGTGTGACGCCGGGCTTGCGCCTTGAGCACATCCGAACAGGCGCAGACGGCTATTACAGGGATACGAGAACAGACCTTGCCGGAAATGTGATTTATGATTCTACGGTATATGAGAATAAGACCAATGAAAGAACATTCCTCTTTGGCGGGATTGGTCTAAGCATAAAGCCTACTGGCCAAATAGAAATCTATGGCAACTTCTCTCAGAATTACCGGGCAATTAACTTCAATGATATCAGGGTTAATAACCCCTCGCTCTCAGTTGACGAAAACCTGACGGATGAAACGGGGTATAACCTGGATGTGGGAGCCAGAGGTGTGTGGGGCGACCTGATAAGCTACGATGTAAGTGGATTCTACCTTGGCTACAATAATAGAATAGGCACGGTACTGCGCACTGAACCCGACCCACGATTCAATAACCTGATTGACAGAACTTTTCGTTACCGCACCAACATTGCAGATGCTGGTATTGTCGGACTTGAATCACTTGTCGAACTGAATATCGACAGGCTGATAGCCCCCGATCAGGACAGATGGCAGCTTGCCTTCTTCAATAACCTGGCGATCATCCACTCGGAGTACCTGAGAAGTGGCGAGCCTGGAATCGAAGGTAACCAGGTGGAGCTGGTGCCCAAAGTGAGCTACCGTACAGGCCTAACCTACAGGGGAGGGCCCCTGCAGTTGTCGGTACAATATACCTATCTGTCCCGGCAGTTTTCCGACGCTTCCAATGCCGACAGTAACCCCCCTGTTCCCACTGCGGTGGAAGGCATTATTCCTGCCTATTTTGTCGTCGATTTTTCGGCACGATATGCACCGAATAGGTTCTATTTTGAATCGGGAGTAAACAACCTGACTGACAATATGTACTTTACCCGCCGAGCAGCTGGTTACCCGGGGCCTGGTATTATCCCCTCCGATGGTCGCAGTATTTACTTTTCAATTGGGATTAAGCTTTGAGCATTTTGCTCACCACATCCCAAATAACCACTCCAAGGCTAACGGTGATATTGAGGGAGTGCTTGGTGCCGAACTGAGGAATTTCTATGGCTGCATCCGCTAAGGCTACTGCCTCATCTGACACGCCGAACACCTCATGCCCGAAAACGAAAGCGTATTTTTCGTCAGCGACTGGTTCGAAGTCTTGTAGAAAGATTTTTTCGTCCGTTTGCTCGACCACGAAAATTTTATATCCCTCTTTTTTCAGCGATTGGATAGCTTCTGTAGTTGTTGGAAAATACTTCCACTCAACGGTTTCAGTCGACCCCAGGGCCGTCTTGTGAATCTCTCTGTGAGGGGGCGTTGCCGTGATGCCACAAGGCAGTATTTTTTTCACCGCAAAGGCGTCGGCAGTCCGGAAAGCAGCGCCCACGTTATGCATGCTTCTTACATTGTCGAGCACCACAGCGATCGGAAATTTTTTAGTAGTTTTGAAGTCATCTACTGACAGCCGATTGAGTTCGTCGTTACTGATTTTTCTCATGAAGAAGTATTTTTTCAGGGAAAAGATGTCCCCGGCGTATCGGCAAAAGTAAACTTTTTCAGGAAAGAGCACATGGCTAAAAAAGCAAGTACAAATGAGGTGGCGGAAACCCCGCTGATGAAGCAATACAATGCCATCAAATCAAAATATCCCGGGGCACTTTTGCTTTTCAGAGTGGGCGATTTCTACGAGACCTTTCGTGAAGACGCCGTAACAGCCAGCCAAATCCTCGACATTGTGCTTACCAAAAGGGCCAACGGCTCTGCCTCCCATATTGAACTGGCAGGCTTTCCTCATCATTCCCTCGACAATTACCTTCCCAAGCTGGTAAGGGCAGGCCATAGGGTCGCCATTTGTGATCAGCTGGAAGACCCGAAAATGGTGAAGGGCATCGTAAAGCGGGGAGTAACTGAGTTGGTAACGCCCGGGCTTTCTTTCAACGACAATGTGCTTGACCGCCGGAGCAACAACTTTCTGGCTTCACTATATTTTGACAAAGAGAAAGCAGGGGTAGCGTTTCTTGACCTCTCCACCGGTGAGTTTATGGCCTCCGAAGGCACACACTTGCAGGTGGAAAAGCTGATGCAGGGATTCGATCCTTCTGAGGTGATTTACCCCAAAAACCAAAAAGCGGTTTTCAAGGAAAAGTACAGAGACTACAACACCACCTTTGCCCTCGACGAATGGGTGTATGGGCCTGACTATTCCTTCGAGAAACTCACCAAGCATTTCAAAACCAAAAACCTGAAGGGCTTCGGTATCGATGGTCTGGCACTGGCTGTTTCCGCTGCCGGCGCTGTGCTGCAATACCTGGAGGATACCGAGCACAGAGAGGTCAGCCATATTTCTTCCATCAGCAGGATTGAAGATGAGAAGTTTGTATGGCTCGACAAGTTCACCATCCGCAACCTGGAGCTGATCAACCCGCAGCAACCCGACGGCGTGGCTTTGTTTCATGTGATGGATCAGACGCTTACGCCCATGGGAGCCCGGCTTTTGCGAAAGTGGCTGGTGCTGCCTTTGAAAGACAAGAGCGAAATAGAGGCGAGGCTGCAGGTGGTGGAGGAGTTGTATGAAAACGAGGACTTACAACAGAAGACAAGAGACATACTAAAGAACATCGGCGACCTGGAAAGGCTTATTTCCAAGGTGGCTGTTGGCCGGGTGAATCCCAGGGAGTTCATGCAATTAAAGAAAGCCCTGAAGCACATAGGACCGCTGAAGGAGCTGTTGCTGGAATCGGAATCGCCTTCACTCAAAAGATTGGGGGATGTGCTCAACCCTTGTGAGTTGCTGCTTGAGAAGATTGAAAAGGAGCTGAAAGACGAGCCTCCGCTTTCCATCACCCAGGGGCAAGTGATAAAAGAAGGCGTGCATGAGGAACTGGACGAGCTGCGGAATATCGCTTTCCATGGAAAGGATGTGCTCCTGCAAATTCAGCAAAGAGAAGTGGAAGCGACAGGGATCAGCTCCTTAAAGATCGCTTTTAATAAGGTGTTTGGCTATTACCTGGAGGTGACGCATGCGCACAAAGACAAGGTGCCTGTGGAGTGGATTCGCAAGCAAACGCTGGTGAATGCAGAGCGCTATATTACTCCGGAGCTGAAGGAGTACGAGGACAAAATTCTGACGGCCGAAGAAAAAATGTCGGTGATAGAGCAGCGGCTGTACCTGGAGCTGGTGCAGTTTGCTTGTGACTACGTGGAGGCCATACAGCAGAATGCACGTGTGCTGGCACGCATCGACTGCCTGGCGTCGTTCACTACCATTTCAAAAAAGAACCGCTACGCCAAACCCGTCATTAGTGACGATAGAATTATCGATATCAAAGAAGGCCGCCACCCGGTGATTGAGAGCCAACTGCCGGTGGGGGAGATTTATGTGCCCAACGATGTGTACTTGGACGACCAGTCGCAGCAGGTGATGGTGATTACCGGGCCAAACATGGCTGGCAAGTCGGCCCTGCTGAGGCAAACGGCGCTGGTGGTGCTCATGGCACAGATGGGCTGCTTTGTGCCAGCTACTTATGCCCACGTGGGCTTGGTGGATAAAGTCTTCACAAGGGTGGGCGCTTCTGACAACCTGAGCCGTGGCGAATCGACCTTTATGGTGGAGATGACCGAAACGGCCAGCATCCTGAACAACCTGAGTGGCGACAGCCTGATATTGATGGACGAAATTGGCCGGGGTACTAGTACGTACGATGGTATTTCCATTGCCTGGTCGATTGTGGAGTATTTGCACAACCACCCCAAGTTCAAGGCGAAAACGTTGTTTGCCACTCACTACCACGAGCTCAACCAGCTGGCCAACGACCTGCCCAGGGTGAAGAACTTCAATGTGTCCGTAAAAGAACTCGACAACCGGGTGATCTTCCTGAGAAAGCTGCAGGAGGGGGGCAGCCACCACAGCTTCGGTATCCATGTGGCGCAAATGGCAGGCATGCCCAACACTGTGGTGATCCGCTCCAACGAGATCATGCACAACCTGGAAAAAGACAAGATCAGAGATGAAACTGCGGATATTTTGGAATCCATGCCGAAGTCTAATTTTCAGCTGGCCCTGTTCGAAGCCGACCCCAAGTTTGAAAAAGTCCGGGAGCTGCTGGGCAAGATCGACATCAACACCATTTCGCCGGTAGAGGCTCTGCTCAAGCTGAATGAGGTGATTACGACGCTGAAGGGGAAGTGAGAAGGTCCGCCCAATTTTGGATCAATCCGTATTTCTCGGGGAGCATGATTGGTATGTGGCTAACTAAAAAAGCAATAACTGGTTCAATGCGTCCCGCTTGGATCTTTTGCTTTTTTATAGCCCCTAGAGATATTGCGATTGAAAGCTGATCCTCAGATTTTCCGCTTGATCTCGAAGCGAGAAGGCCCGCATAGTCTTGACCAATAAGGAAAAACAAAAAGCTCCGTAAGGAGCTCTCAGTACCAGGAGAGGAAAGGGCACTTCTCCTTTGTAGTTGAAGGTGGCAAATCACGAAATGACCGAAAAGAGAAGCTCAAACTATTCGATTGGGAAAAGTTGCGAGACATCCCCGATTTTATCTACGACTACAACTGGAAAAAACCCAAATCACCTAGTTTCTCACTTAAAGCGACGAAGAACACCGTGAGGAATCTGCTGAAAGAATTGAGATAGAGCTGTAGCATTACGAGAACCTCAAACAGGCTTTTGTGATCTTTTACCGATATCGGCTTGAAGAATGGTGCTTTAAGAGACTTAATGCATGCGATAACTAGTTTTTAAGAGGTCGGCGTTCTTACTATCAATTTTGCAATCAACCATTTGACTAAAATCATTTGCCGCTACGGGTAGGCTTTCACTAGAGCGGCTTAAATATCGTTTCGGGGTTTTCTGATGTCAATCGACCATAAAATGCAATTGCATAACTATCTGTCATTCCAGCTATGAAATCACAAATGATTCGGTATTGAGAATGTTCTTCGAACGCATGATTATAGAGATCTCTGTAGTCATCGGGCAAGAGGTCATATCCCTTGTTTTTATAGTCTGCAAGAGTCTCAAATAAGAAATTTACAATTTGTTTCCCCCTATATTCAACAATCTTCAGTTTAGAAGAATTAATCTGATGGTTGTAGGTTAATCTTTTTAATGTCTCCACTTCTATTCGTTGTTCATCGGCAAGTTTAACCTTAGACAACGCCGGCTCATCTGGATTTAAGATAAATTCGGTGTTGTTAACGAACCGATCAACGAGATTAGAAGATAGAGACGTTCTAAAGTATCCATTATTAGCAATGTCCTTTGCCAAAGAATGCGCTAACTCTAGCTTAACTGTGTCTTTTTCCCGTGAGTCTGAAATTTCAAGTGTATCAATTACTTCATCATCAAATATAAAATTGTCTCCAAATAGTTGCATGAGGACAGACGTAATTTCCTTCTGCGTTATCGAGATTCCCGTATATAGGTCATCTTTGCTAAGGTTTTTATTAATGCTCTCGACCAATGCTACTTTGTTTTTCCCAAAGGTCAAATCAAAAAGGTTTGCAAACCCAGCCTTGATGGTATCTTCCAGGTCATACGTGGAGTATGCAATATCGTCCGCAATGTCCATTATTTGACATTCGACAGTTTTGAATTTTACCCCATCTATTTTTGCTTGGTTAACTAGAACTGATTGTTTTATGCTCTCAACAAGCTGGCTTTCCGAGTGATAGTATCCTTTTTGAACTTCTTTTGGGCAACTGACGGGAATCTCGTTGTCATATTTAAGAATTGCCGCCATTGTTCTGTAGGTAAGGTTGAGGCCTACTCTGTTTTCAATATTAAATTTTTTCCCAGAAACAGGTCTGTTTTCAAAAAAATGTTCTAACTCTTTTTTTTCAAGCTTGGTTAAAATCCTTAGTGTTTGCGCATTCCCCTCGAAGCCCCCATAATCAACCATTTTTTCATGGAGTGCCATTTCACCTTGATGGCCAAAAGGAGGGTGCCCCAGATCGTGCGCAAGGCCAGCAAATTCAACAAGATCAGGGTCTATTTGGTTTGGCCCCTTAAACTTATACTCATAGTTGATTCTGAGAGCAATTGATTTTGCTATTTGCGCCACTTCCAAAGAATGGGTGAGCCTGTTTCTAAAGAAATCAGACTCATTTCCTGGAAATAGTTGCGTTTTTCCTTGTAATCGACGGAAAGCGGGACTATGGACTAAGCGGGCATAATCAACCCGAAATGGGTTGCGATACTTATTTACCTGTTGCTTCGGGTTTGGCGCCTGAAATACTCGTTCGAAATCAGACTGCCTATACATGTCACCCACAGGCTCTAGTCTATTGCCTCTTGGATAGGCTTTGCTAAATCTTGCTTCTCAACAACATGTTTTGCTCTAGTATTTTCTTCAAGTTCTTCATGATGAGAATCAATCACCCTTTCTAACACGAGTTTCTTCGCAATTTCAAATACACGATCAATTGCTGCTTTGCTATTAGCTGCTGCTGTAGTACTCATTCTCGTAGTTGTAGTTTGGTTTTATGCCAATATACGATGATATCTTTAAGCAGTTGTTATCACTCGCACTTTTTTGAACTGAATCTATAACAACTTAAAGAGCATTAAACGTATCATCAATCAATAATATTTACGTTACTAACACTATTATCTACTTTTAGTTTCATTTTCTGCACCCAATCCAGCGCCCCTAAAAAACAAAAAACCCTGTTAATCATTTGATTATCAGGGTTCAAAGTACCAGGAGCGGGGATCGAACCCGCACGACCTTTAAGGGTCACAGGATTTTAAGTCCTGCGTGTCTACCAGTTCCACCATCCCGGCAGGGCATTGAAAGATTTTAGTATTTATTGATTTTGTGATTTGTCCTGCCTCATCTTGCTTCTGGAAGCTGAAAAAATCTTTATCAGCTCGAGGCTTTCAGAAATATAAGGTGACAACAACTCTTTTTCCAGAATGCCACCCTCCCGGGCGTATTCCAGCCAAAAAAGACTTTCATGTGAATCAATTTACTTTCCAGCGGCCACATGGAATAGCCAAAATCATATCGAAAATGAAAGTCGCTTCTTTGATGAAGTATTTCGTTTTCGTTAAGGTTCAGCAACCATAGTGGCTATTTCATCAGCCTCTTCTAAAACAATATTAAGCTTGGCGTAAAATTCAGGTTTTGATCTTGCTCTACAGGCTGCCCGGTAGTTAGCAGCAACAGAGCTTGAAGAACGAAGAAGTTGTCTGCCAATGATCCTCCCTTCATCTGTGGATTTTAGCTGTCGGAAAACAGCCAAAATGGATAGAGAGAACTTAAATGTTCGATCCTTTAACTCTTCCGAGGTCATCGTGAAGGGAAATCAACAAATAACAAAATCAATAAATCAAAGAATGATTTGGAGCGAAAGACGGGATTCGAACCCGCGACCCCGACCTTGGCAAGGTCGTGCTCTACCAACTGAGCTACTTTCGCTTTTGACCCGGCTCCTTTCGGAAACGGATTGCAAAAATAATGAGCGGGAGTGATTCTGCAATATTCTGAGTGAAATTTTTCACACATTTTATTCAGCTGCTACCAGGCAAATTTTAAAGTATTGCCTACTGAGCCTGTAACCGTTTGACTTCCAATGCCATTAACACACTGCCAATCAACAATATGGCAGCCGCTCCTGCCAGTGTTTCAAAATAGGGGAATTGAACAGAAAGGCCCACTAAAGAAAAAGCCGGTGGCACAATAAGTGCTAGCTCAGTGATGGCAAAGCCACCAAAGAAGACCAGCATTCCAGTTTTTGACACAGCAGTGAGGTGCAGCCAGCCTTCGAGGAGGTAGAAACCGAGGAGCATAAAGCTAACCACGCCAATAAAAATCAAATGGATGAAGGCAATGATGATCCCATTATTTGCCATCACCCAGCCATCGATACCGGGAATGCTGCCCGCCAGTTGCAAAAAGTATTTCACAGTCAGTAGGGTAATGCCGAGCTGAAGACACTGTCTGGCCCAGGGCACCCGCAATTTTACTTTAACGCTTTTCCAGACACACCTAAGCAAAAGCAAGGCGCCAACTACTTGTAAAGTGCCTGTGACTATCGCCAGCAGATATTTCCAGTCGCCCGCATCAGTCCACAAGGCGCTCATGACATAAGCTGGCCCAACGGTGTACCAAAGGGTGTATGTTAGCCATTTCCTGTCACCGTCGGCAAGGCTCCAGCCGCTTGTTTCCAGCCGCCTGAAGAGAATGGCCAGGCAGGCAAGCACAAACCAGCCATTGAACTGGAAGTGCATGAAAAAGTAGATGGATAATGAATACAATGGGCTGTCTTTTAGGCCCATGGCCGACAGTGGGCCCAGCATCAGTGGCCCGACACCTGAAATGAGCTGATAAATGAGGGCCCAACGTAAGAAGGTTGCCGCTAACGTGCTGTCGTCTCTTATGAGTTTGAATACTGACACGGCAATGGCGATGGTCACTGCCATGTGCAGCGTGCTGAAAGTAATTGCCACGGGGCCATAGCCCTGAAAGGGAAAGCTGGCCAGCATGCCTACCACCCCTATTTGCAGGGCGATAAAGTATCTCCGGAAAAGTTTGCCATTGTTTTCTTTGGCTACAAAATGTTGGAGAATGAGAAGAAACAGCGTATTGTATACCCACCCCATGAAGGCAGTGTGGGAGTGGGCATGCACAAAATACCTGTAGTTGATGGGCAGCGGACTCACCATTTGCCAGCGAAGTAGCAGCCCAAGGGCGGATAAGGCGACGAGATATAGTAAAGGGAAACGGGCAAACTTGCCAGGATCAAATCGGCTCATGAGCAGAACGATATTTTCTGATCAATGTAAGACTAATAAGGGTCAACAGAAAACCCAGTATGCTAATGGCATTGAGCAGACCACTCCATTTTTTTACGGCCGTGAGAAGCAGAATATCGGCGGCGAAGACTCTCAGCAACAGCGAGCCAGACAGGAGGATAAGCCATACAAAAAGCACGGGGTGATAAGGAGGGCCGCCCAGGCCTGCCAGGTAGGAAGCCTTGGCCAGGGCATGAATAAATACCATGGAGAAAAGGAAGCCGACAAAGAATGAATGCGTAGTGGCATCGTAGCCGTAAATGTGCTCCTTCCACAGAATAACACCAAGGCCTGACGTAAGCAGCCAAAACCAGCCTAGCATGATAGCAGTGAACGAATACTTTTTGTAGCTCCAGGCCATGCCCTGGTCGGTCTGGATCTCGATGTAAAACATGCCAGATGCAATTAAAATCAGACCTGCTCCGCTGAGATAGTAGCCGCCAAGATGGAATGGAATCATCAGGCTGGCAATAAACAGGATCAGTCCGATTTTGACCACGCTTCCCATAAGCATGTTTTTGGCTGAGTTTTCCGAGAGCCGGGTGGCTAAGATGAAGCAAAGGACAAAGCCCATCCAGAAAGGGATGATGGCGGGCATTAGCGGATTGAACAACAGGCGAATATTGCCACCGGCAAAACACAGGGCACCGCAAAGCTGGACAATACTGACCCACGTGAGCCGGGACGACAGCAGGTGAATAGCCTGCAGCAACACCAGCAGCGCTGAAGCAGCCACCAGGCAATAGGGAGCCACCTGTTGAAAGCCGAGGAGCCACGCAATGACCGCCGCACCCGAGAGTGCAGGAATGAGCCACCATTTACCATTGCCGGCAAGCAGACTTCTCTCTACCCCAATCAGGGTGCCCACAAAGCCACCCACCATGAGTGGCCCGTGTAGTGTCGCCAGGTCAACAGCAGGCAGATTGAAACCGATTCTTATCAAGCCGGCCCAAATTCCCGACAGCAGCCCGATAAGCGCCAACGCAAAGAAGGGAAGCTTTGATTTCATACTAAAAGTCTTTGCGGGCAGCCACTCTCAGAAAACCAAGCAAAGGGCCTGCTACCCACAGAACCAGTGCTGAGATGGATACCAGCATACCCAAGGACGTGCCGAAAAATTTATTGAATACTGCGCCGGTATACCCCATCAGCGCTGCCATATCCAATTTCAGTAGCAGTGATGTTCGTGACAGGTCGATTGGATTGAGCACGGTAGCGATCAGAGAGAATTTTTCCAGTGGGTAGTCTTCAAAAAAGAGCAGAAAGATGATAAAAAGACCGTCGTACAGCACGGCCAGGAACAACCAGGTAAGGATGGCTATGGCAAATCCTTTCATGCGGTTGGTTTGCCTGAGGGCAATGAGAAAGGCGATGGCCGTAAATATGGCTGTGAGCAGCGTGCCGATGCCAAGCAGGTAGAACAAATCAAGCCAGAGCCTGACCTCAAAGTGGCCCAGCAATATGGCTGGAATCAAAATACCAAGCAGGAAGCTGGCGGCGAGCGACGTGAATAGGCCCAGGTACTGTCCCAGGAAAATCGAGCGTCGCCTTACAGGTTGGGCCAGTAACAGCTCGGTAAATTCTGAGGAGTTATAAAAGTAGACGATACCGTACAACGTACTGATGAGTGGAATAAGCACCACCACAATATTGAGCAGGCTCGTAATGGCTGCTGCCACCTGCCCACTCAAGTGCAGGAGACCGGCAGTAACAATCATGAAAAACAGGAAATAGAAGTAGGTCCACCGGCTGCGCAGGAGGTCAAAAAAGCTGTATTTGAATATTTTCCACATGGCGTTTCTTGTTAAGCGTTGACGGACGTTCTGTCCTTCCGTTGAATGAGAAAGTGAGCGATGGCCTCTTCCAGTGTGTTCTTCTCAGTAAGTGAAAATAGTTCGCTCAGGCTTCCCTGGAAGTACACCTTGCCATCTAGCAGGAACACGATTTCGTCAGCCAGCTCTTCCACGAGTGGCATGATATGCGTGGTGACCACGATGCACTTTCCTGCCTTGCGCATGTCCTGGATCAGTCTTTTCAGTTCCAGCAACGCTACGGGGTCAAGTCCCGCAGTGGGCTCGTCCATCAGCACGATGGGCGCATCGAACATGAGTGCCAGCACCAGGTTCACTTTTTGCCGGGTGCCGCCACTGAGCGTCCCGAGCTTTTTGTCGAGAAACGGCTGAAGAGAAAGCCGGTCGACCAGGGGATCCTCGTTGGCGGGCTCCTGCCGCACTTCTTTGATCATTTGTAGCAGCTCCTGCACTGTGAGGTTGGAGGGAAACTGTGCAATTTGTGGCACATAGCTCAGGTGTTTCCTGTAGTTCCATGCATGGCGGGTAGGTTCACCTCTTACCTCGATAGTTCCCTGATCGGGTAGGGTCATACCCAGAATGCTTTTCATCAGGGTGGTTTTTCCAGAGCCGTTGGGTCCTAACACAGCGGTTACCTTTCCGGGAAGAATTTCCAGCTGGACGTCCTTCAGCACTTCCAGTTTGCCGAAGGACTTATGAAGATGTTGAATATTGATCATGGGGATGAGGTTTCATAAGTGGCTGATCGTCGAACAGGTCTTGCGGTGTGAACACCGGTGTCACTTTTTCAGTGAAGTTCATCAGATCAACAAAAAGACTTCGAAGGAGCACAATGGCTTGTGGCACCTTTTCTACTACAAAAGAGAAAAGCTTCACAGGCCGGTAGGGCACGTCGCCCAGACCATTTTTGTCGAGGTCGTAGCCAGTATACTCCGACCAGTAGTTTCTTGTGTATTGGTTGTATTGTCTCGTGGCGTTGGTGCCTACGTCAAAGGTATTGTCTATAAAATTGTTTTCGGTAATAATGTTGTCTCTGCAGCTCCCGAGTATTCGCAGCGCATATCCGTTCTCGGTAAAATCGTTTTGGCTGATGGTCATTCTGTCAGAGCTTTCTCCATAGATACCGATGGTGTTGCCCTGAAAAAGGTTGTTGCTGATCAGCCCGTCTTTTATTTCCTTGAGTAGTATGCCATAGGAAGCACTACCCCAATTGTCGATAAACCTGTTTCGCTTCATCACTATGTGAGCGGAAAACATAACCGCTACTCCGGCGCCGTTGGACTGAAAGGTGTTCTCGAAGTAATCATTGTAGTTTGAGAACATAAAGTGGAGGCCATATCGCAGATTGTCCTGGCTCACATTGCGCACTATCTGGATGCTGTCGGAAAACTCCAGATAGATACCATCCCTGTGGTGGCGGGCTTCGTTGTTACTTACCTCCACGTTTTTGCAATACCAGAGGTGGATGGCATTGCCGGAGCTGGCCTCAACCACTGCCTGCCCGATGATGGAGTTTCCGGCGACTCTTCCGTCCCGACTCTTTTGCAGGTAAATACCAAAGAAGGTGTTTTCAAGTTTGTTGTCCTGAATGTTGAAGTGCCGGGCTTCTTCCACGTGAATGGCTGCCAGGTCTCTCACATAGTTGGTGGCCACGTTTCGGATATGCAAGCCAATGATGCTGACAGAATCCGCCCTGATAATGATCGCATCGTTTTTAAGACCGGCATCAAGAATGGGGTAGCCCACACCCAACAGGGTGCATGGCTTGTCAATGATCACCTCGTTTTCAAAGTACACACCAGGAAACACCTTTATTACGTCTCCTGATGCTGCTGTGGCCAGCGCCTGCTTGATTGAAGCGTATTTTTTTCCCACCTCCAGGGTGTCGGGTACTGCACCCAAAGCCTGGTAGGTGGCGATAACTAAAAATGGGATGATGAAGCGAATAGGAAACCTCATGGGAGCTGAGCGGTAAGGCCAGGCAGGTTGTCTATGCCCGACTGAAGGTTCTCCCAAGTATATATTTCTCCATCGTAACCGTCAATAATGGGCTCAATTTTGGACTCGGAGCTCAGGGCTGTGATATACATGCCCATAGGGCTTGGTAGCTTGGCACTTCTGATAAATACACATTTGGCCGCATCCATAAGTGTGCCTGGCTGGTCGTAGGGCACCACCATTTCAAACGCTATTTTATCTGCGCTTATATTATTTTCATCTTTATACTGCACGAAGCACTCCACAGCGTCGAAGGTATAAATCTTGCCAGTGCTGGAGACCAGCTCAACTCCATATTGCGGCTGCACGATCTTCATTTTGCAGTGGTGACAATGGTCGCTGCCCAAAGCAAGCGGCCGGGGAGTTACCGAGCAAGAGGAGAGGCCAAAAACTGTGATCAAAGTGACCATTGCCATAGCCTTTTCCAGCACTGCTGTTTTGCGAATTTTCTTCTTTTCCAGCCAAAATGCCAGCAGCGCAAGTGCTATGCCTGCTCCAAGGAAGTAGCCACCTGTTGTTGGCCAGGAGTCAGCCTTAAAATTCAGCAGCATTTTTGAGCCAATTACTGGTGGCTGGTAAGCCATGCCGGGTACTTTGATGGGTGCTTTGGGGTCGAGGTTGTGGCCGTAGTCGTATTCCCAGAGGTAGAAGTCGTAAACACCGAGGCCTCCAAGAAGAATCATTATCATGGCCCAGGTGAGGTAGAGTGATTTCTTTTTTACCAGGAAGAACAGCAGCCCCAAAAGCGACATGCCACCTACAATCCAGGGGAAATATTTCAGCTCAGGAATTGAGTCGGGCACGATGAATTGCATGCCCACGTAGTGGTTGAGGATGTTGATATTTTGCAATGTGCTGGGTGAGTCCCCTGTTATCTGATTGATCCAGATATACATAGAAATACCATCAGGGTATTGCGGCGCTTCCAGCGTGATTTTCCATAATGGAAAAGCAAACAGTGCAAGCGGCAAAAGAATAGCCAGCAAAAAAAGGTAATTGAATTTAGCTTTCATAGTTGAAAGGGGTTAACCCTTGCAGTCGCTCTTCCCCTGAATCGGGAAGAGCGACCGAAAAGGTATGAGTTTATTCGTCTAAGCTCCATTTGAGCTCGGTGGTGGCGCCTTTAGCCGACACCCGGGCATAGCCCTGCATCTCCTGGTGAAGTGCGGAACAGAAGTCGGTGCAGTAGAAAGGATAAACCCCTTCCCGTTGTGGTTCCCAAAGCAGTGTCTCGGTTTGGCCGGGCATGATCAACAATTCTGCATTATTGGCGCCCATCACACTAAAGCCGTGAGGGACGTCCCAGTCTTGCTCCAGGTTGGTGATGTGAAAGTACACCTTATCACCTACTTTGATACCTTCCAGGTTGTCGACAGTGAAGTGGCTTCTGATGGCTCCCATATAAACCCTGACAATATTACCATCTCTTTCGATCCTCGAGTCGTTGGGTGACTTGATAGCTTGCGGGTGGTTATTGTCTTCCAGCTTATAGTACTTAAGCGAATTGGGTGCAATGAGCTCGGCGGCGATGCCCTGCGCATAGTGCGGCTCGCCAATCGTTGGGAAATCAAGAATCAGTTTCATCTTTTCGCCCGAGATATCGTAAAGTTGAGCTGATTGTGTCAACTCAGGGCCCGTTGGCAGAAACCGGTCTTTCGTGATCTTGTTGAGTGCCACCACATACTTACCCCAGGGTTTTTTGGAGTCACCACCAGGGATCATCAGGTGACCGATAGAGTAGTAGGCAGGCACTCTGTCAAGCACTTCCTTTGTTTCCAGGTTCCACTTTACAATCTCCGATGAGATGAAAAACGAAGTATAGGCGTTGCCTTTACCGTCGAACTCGGTGTGCAGTGGGCCGAGACCTGGTTGTGCCACAATGCCGCTCAAAACTTCTTCGTACTGAAGCACGGGAATGCCGTCGATAGTAGTTTCGAACTTCTCACCTTCAATCGCCTTGATCATTTTATCAAAGGAGTGAATACTCATGTCGCTGGAAAGCTTGCCATTGCCTACGATGAATTCTCCGGTTGGGTCAACATCTACTCCGTGAGGCGATTTTGGCGTGGGAAGGAAATACACCAGGCCAGGGCACTCTGAAGGAATCAGCACTTTTACAGTGTTCCTTGTTTCTGAGAACGCCATTTGCTTGCTTTCGTCATAGTGGTTATCCACATAGCTGGCAGGCATTTCTTTAAATTTGCCCTGAGCCATATACTCTTCAGCTTTTTTCCAGTTGATGGCGGCTATATAGTCCTTGTCTCTTTGTGAAGCGTTGACTTCCAAAAGTGTATGCTCCTCTTCCGTGTTATAGGAAGTGAAGAACATCCAGCCATGTGACTTGCCTTTGCCCGCATGAGCAAGGTCGTAGTCATAGCCAGGCAGCAGCACTTGAAAGGCCACGTCCATGTCACCATCTTCGGCAACGCTGATAAAGCTGAGGGTGCCTTTGAAGTTTTCTTTGTAGGTGTCGATGGCCACGTCTTTCTGGGGAAAAGGCACACTGAATCGGGTACCAGCCACAATATACTCTGAGTTCTCTGTTGTGAATGGAGAACTGTGGTTGCCACCGCTGTTGGGTATTTCTATGATCTCGGCGGTTTCGAACGTTTTAAGATCAATTCGTGCGATACGTGGTGTGTTGTTGCCGTTGATAAAGATCCACCGACCATCGGGAACACCGTTTGTTTGAGATAACTCGGGGTGGTGGGCATCGTCCCAGGGCACAAAGCCAAATGAAGTTTCAAGCATAGGCTTGGTTTCCTCGTTGTAGCCATATCCTTTTTCAGGATCCTGTGAAAACACAGGGATCACCCTGAACAAACGGCCCGAAGGCAAGCCGTAAACAGATATTTGTCCACTGAACCCGCCTGACATAAAGGCGTAAAAATCATCGTGTTCGCCTGGCGTGACATATGCCTGAGAGGCAACGTCGCTGCCCAGCGCTCCTTTGGAATTCTCGCCGCTGCCACACGAAGTAACAACCCCGGCCAAAACGACCAGAGCAAACAGCTTATTTATAAAATGTTGCTTTTTCATAGTTTTTACATTCATAGGTTATTTTGGCAGGATCACCTGATCCACCACATTGATTATTCCGTTTGACGTATTTATTGTTCCAATGATTTTACACCCGTTGATTAGCACGTCGTCTCCGTTCACGGTTACTTCCAGATAATCTCCGGTGGCCATGTACAGTGTGCGGCCTTTCGTCACCATTTTTTTCAGGGCTTCCACATCGTAGGAACCTGGTGCTGCGTGCCTCGTCAGAATCGTAGCCAGTTGGGCTTTGTTCTCTGGTTTTAGCAGATTTTCGACAGTGCCCGCTGGCAACTTTTCAAAGGCAGCATTGTTGGGGGCAAAAACGGTAAGTGGACCTGCGTTAACCAGCACATGCTCTATTTGCGCAGCGGTGACAGCCGCCACAAGTGTGGTATGGTCGGGAGATGAAGCGGCTACTTGCAGGATGTTCTTGGCAGATTCATTGTCGACCACTGAAGCTTGTCCTTTTGGCGTTGCGTCCACCACTGCACCGGCCTCTTCGGTCTTATTGGTTGGCGTCGAACAGCTCGCCACGGCGAGCGTGATCAGGCCAAAGGCTAGAAATTTCAAGGGTGTTTTCATATAGTGATTATTTAAGGGTTCGGAAGTACTCAAGTACCTGCCTGGCTTGTTCCTCTGTGAGGTTTTGGTTGGCCATAGGTGCTCCGTTGGCTTCTGCCAGCAATTGCTTGGCAATCGGATCCTCCTGAATCATCACCTCAGGGTTGAGAATCATGTTCATTACCCATTCGGGAGACCTTCGGCTAAGGATGTCTTTTGGGGATGGGCCAATGAATTTTTTGTCGACCTTGTGGCAGGCAGTACAGTTGGCGTCGAAAATGGCTTTGCCTGCATCAGCAAGTGCCTGGTCAACTTCTCCCAGGGTGATGCTTTTTACAGGCCCTATTCCTTTATTCTCCATAGGGTCTGAGGCTTTAGCGGTTTCTTGTTCTGTTGGCTTTGCCTGGAAATCTGAGATGTCTTTCTTTTTGGTTTCTCCGCAGCTAACGAGGATGATCGATAGGGGCAATGCGAATATGAACGCCTTCAAAAAATACTTTTTCATGATACACTATTTTGTTTGATAGTGTAAAGGTAGACTGAGCCTGCCCACTGGTTTTATGATCTAAATCATATAGCAGTATGATTTTCGATAAAAATTTAACTACCTGAAAAATTGATAGTTAGATGGGGTTTCATTGAGGGATAAGGCCGGAAAAACGAGAGGTATTGGCCCTTGAGAAAGGCAAATGCAGTCCGCTGAACCTACTGCGGCAGTGGTTTTCAGTGCAAATGGTATTAGACAACAATTTTGTGGCTTTTGAGCTTAATTTTGCCCTCCTGCTCCATTTTTTTGATAGTGCGGATCACCGTTTCTACCCGCAGCCCTGTCATGTCGGCTAACTGCTGCCTTGTGTACGGCACAGTGAAAAGGTCCTGGTTGGGCATCATAGCCTTCAAATAGTTGACGAGCGTAAGAATGCGATGTTCCGGCGGGTAGGAAGATACCTCTGATAAAATCATTCCCTTGTAGCGCAGCCTGTTGGAAAGCTCGTAGTTGAATTTGCGATGGATATCAAAATTGGCTTCCAAAAGCCTGAAGAAGTTGTCCTTGGGCAGCTTGCATATTTCACAATCTTCCACAGCCACAGCATTGGCCGGGTAGGGAAAGTGACCGAAAAGGGGAGGTTCGCCAAAGCTTTGCCCAGCCTTAAACATGCCTAGAATAAACTCCTGGCCATCGTAGTTGTAGTTAACCATTTTGACTGTGCCCATCGAAACCTGATAATAAAAATGTGCCTCGGTGTCTTTTGCAAACAGAAACTCGTCTTTGTTGAGCTTAATTTTTCTCGCACCAAACGTCGTAAGCAACTCTTCAGGAATCATTGACATGGCGCCAATTTAGTAAGATTTGTACTTTGTATTTTAAACACAAACCTACCAGCTGTGAATTATTGTCATGCTACAGCTTTGGCGACGAGCAGCGTGTTTTCCAAATGAATATGCTGGAGAATGTCCTGTTTGAACTCTCCCAGCTTTGAGTAGAGCAGCCGAAATGAACTACATGCTTGCTGGGGAGGCTGGAAATTGTTGGTCAGCAGGGTGAGGTCCGTGAGTATGGCACCCACTTCGGCGTGCTCCACCTTCATCTTCTCGATTTCTTTGAGCAACTCAACACTTTTTGAGCCCTTCAAAATCATTGGAAAGAGCTCATTCTCTTCCTCGAAGAAGTGATCAATGACGGCGTATTTAAGGTGGCCGATCATCTTTTTCACCTCTTTTAGATTCGGAAAGTCCGCTCCATGGTGATCCGCCACTTTGATAGTGAGGTCTTCGATGTCGGAAAGTGTATGCCTTTCCCAGCTATGGTGATTTTCAAGAATGTACTGAATGAGTAAAGACACCGACCATTCCTCAAAATGTGGCTGCCAAAAAGCACCAGGGCCGCTCTTTTTTTTCATGGCCACCAGCACCTCATTGATATCCAATTTTTGGCGACGACAGGCCTCTTCGAGAGAAATATCCCCGTGGCAGCAAAAATCTATGCCATAGGCGTCGAAGACTTTACCCAGGCTGAGGTCTTCCATGACCAGGTCAGCCACTATTCTGTCGGTGATCGACTGCTGGCGGGTAATCAGTACCCGCCATTTTTCAGGCCCTTTATCAAGATAGTCCCAGCCAAAGCTTTTAGGATACTTGTGGCTGAATTCGTAAAAAAGTGGCTGAGGATCGTGTTCGACGGCAAGCACCAGCGACTGCCCTTCGTCAAGGCTTTCATAGGCTTTGAAAATGGTATCGTGGCGGGTTGCAGGGGGCAAAAGGGAAACATCGATGCGTATGGGAGATTCCATAAGTTTTTGGATTTTGACTATTGATGGTCAAATGTGGTGACATCAAAGGCTACTATTTTATGACCTGAGTCATACGGGAGCAAGATTGTCACTTTTTTTTGCAGTGATTTGCGAGGTGCATCATAATTTCTGACTGCGTGATCTAAGTCACTGACGGCGACCTTTGTTATTCAGACTTTTGTGTTCGGACAATGTCACAGTAAGAGTCACACAGTATGCCGGTTATCGAAATTTTGGGGTTTGCAGCGTCAATACTTATAGGGGTTAGCCTGGGGCTAATTGGCGGAGGAGGTTCTATTCTAACCGTGCCGGTGCTGGTTTACATGATTCACATCGACCCAGTGCTGGCGACAGCCTACTCTTTGTTTGTGGTCGGCAGCACTGCCCTGGTAGGATCCGTCAACTTTCTTAGAAAAGGGTTAGTAAGTCTTAAAACGGCTATCATATTCGCCATTCCTTCATTCATTTCTGTCTTTGTCACCAGAAAATTCGTCATTCCTGCCATCCCGGATCCGGTTTTCTCTTTGGGGGGATTTCCGGTAACAAAGGACTTGGCAATAATGGTGCTGTTTGCCGTCATTATGCTGGTGGCTGCCTGGTCGATGATCAGAGACAAGAAGGAAAACAAGATGATAGAGGAGGAGCTATCCTATAATTACCCGATGATTGCTTTGGAAGGCCTGGTGGTGGGGGCGTTAACGGGCCTGGTAGGGGCAGGCGGCGGCTTTCTTATCATTCCTGCACTTGTGCTGCTGGCCCATATCCCAATGAAGTTGGCAGTCGGCACTTCGTTGCTGATCATTGCTGCCAAATCGCTGATCGGATTCACTGGGGACCTGGGAACCCAGCCCATCGACTGGTCATTTATACTCATATTTACGAGCCTGTCTATCGGGGGGCTTTTTCTGGGAGAGTACCTTTCCCGCTTCATATCAGGGGCAGCGCTAAAAAAGGGTTTTGGCTATTTCGTGCTTGTTATGGCTGTTTTTATCCTTACCAAAGAACTTATATTCTGATGATACACCCTGGCGACACTGGAGAAGCTACTCCAGCTAACTTCGATAGAAGCCTCTTCGAAAATCTCAACTTTGTTACATTTACATGTGTTACCAATAAACAGATCAATTTTAAACAAGAGATATGAAAACCAGTACAAACATCGTCGCATCGCTAGCTTTTCTTTTTGTTTCAGCCATAGGCACAGCATGCAGCTCGTCTTCCACTGAGAAGGAGGCTGCCTCGGAAGTGGTTGCCAAGCCAGCAGTTCAGACATCAGCAAAGATTGTTCAGCTTAATGCGCCAGACTTTGCCGAGAAAGTGAAGGAAGCCGAAGTTCAGCTTGTAGATGTGAGAACAGCGGGAGAGGTAGCTACCGGCAAAATACCCAATGCAATAAATATCGACTACAACACCACCAATTTTGAGGAGATGGCCGCTAAGCTTGACCCGAATAAGCCGGTTGCAGTTTACTGTAAGGTGGGAGGCAGAAGTGCCAGGGCAGCCAAAGTATTTCAAGAGTTGGGCTTCAAGCAAATTTTCGAGTTGGAAGGTGGAATAATTTCATGGAACGCCAGTGGACTTGCCACCGAAAAGCAGTAGTAGTTAGTTAAATCAGCTAAGAGAAAGTGGAAAAGTATTGGAACATCATTGTTGGCTCGTATACCGGTTATTGGAACTATCTGGTCAATGAGATTTTACACCCCAGCTGGCACAATTATTTTTACTGGCTGCTGTTGGTGTCGGTTTTTTTCCTGATGCTGGAGTGGGTGAAGCCCTGGAGGAAAGATCAGCCCAGGTTCCGAAAGGACTTCTGGCTCGACTTCTTTTACATGTTCTTTAACTTCTTTCTCTTTTCGCTCATTATTTACAATGCTGTCTCCAACTCGGTTGTCAATCTTTTTAACGACGCCCTGGCAGCTATCGGTATCAACAACCTTTTGGCCTTTGAGGTAATGAAGTGGCCCATGTGGTCGCACCTGCTAATCGGGTTTGTGGTGCGGGACTTTGTGCAATGGTGGGTGCATCGATTGCTGCACCGGTCGCCCTGGCTCTGGGAGTTTCACAAAGTTCATCATTCGGTGGAGCAAATGGGCTTTGCTGCTCATCTCCGCTACCATTGGATGGAAAATGTGGTGTACCGCACGATTGAGTACATTCCGTTGGCACTGATCGGCATTGGGTTGAGAGACTTCTTTATCATCCATATTTTCACCCTGGCTGTCGGCCATTTCAACCACTCCAATATCAAAGTGCCGTTGGGGCCTTTCAAGTACTTTTTCAATAATCCTCAGATGCACATCTGGCATCATGCCTACGACCTTCCGAGGGAGAGGGGCTATGGGGTTAATTTTGGGATCACGCTGAGCATTTGGGACTATCTGTTCAAAACGGATTATATTCCCTACGACGGTCGGGACATTAAGCTAGGATTCCCCGGCGTGGAGCAGTTTCCACACGATTTTGTGGGGCAGAACCTTCATGGAATAGTGCCGGAGCACAAGAGGGATAAAGCGAGTGTTGATAAAGAGCCCACGAAGTAACTGCGCTCCTTTTTCTCACAAATTCTTTTCTTTGCAGGATGACTCCAACTGTGTACGACGTCATTGTGATTGGCGGAGGGCAAAGTGGCCTTGCTGTAGCTTATTATCTGAATAGGGCCGGTTTAAATTATGTTGTTCTTGACGCCAGCGACAACGCCGGCGGAAGCTGGCAGCATTATTGGCACTCGCTCCGTTTGTTTTCGCCTGCCCAATGGAGCTCACTACCCGGCGTGCTCATGACGGGCGGCCCCGACTATTATCCCACCCGCAACGAAACAATCGACTACCTGAGAAAGTACGAGGAGAAATATAACTTCGCCATACAAAGAGGAGTGACGGTAATAGATGTAAAAAAGGCAGGTAGGCTTTTTGATATTGTCACCAGCAAAGGAACCTACCAGTCGAAGGCGGTGGTGTCTGCCACTGGCTCATTTGCCAATCCCTGGATGCCGGAGTTACCCGGAAGAGACAAATTCAAAGGGAAGGTTTTCCATTCCTCTGCCTACAAAAGACCGGATCCATTCAAGAGCCAACAGGTAGCAATTGTCGGCGAAGGAAATTCTGGCGCCCAGATACTTGCTGAAGTGAGCAAGGTGGCGCAAACTTTTTGGGTCACGTCAAAGCCGCCGAAGTTCCTTCCTGATGAGGTAGACGGACGTTACCTTTTCGATGCAGCCACTCAAATTTATGAAGCTAAAAAGGCAGGGAGGGAATTCACTCCGCCGTCGCTGGGGGATGTGGTGATGGTTCCGCCGGTAAAAGAAGCCAGGAAAAGAGGAGTATTGGAGCGGGCTTACCCGCCAATCGATCATTTCACGGATCTGGGAATTATGTTGGTGAATGGCCAGGAGCTGCTCGTCGACAGTGTGATTTTCTGCACTGGGTTTCGGTCAGCGTTAGACCATCTCAAGGGCCTGGCCCTCAATGTTAGTGCGGGGAAAGTGGCAACGGTTGCCACCCGGTCGGCCGAGGTGCCAGGCCTTTGGTTGGTGGGTTACGGCCAATGGACAGGCTTCGCCTCGGCTACGCTTATCGGCGTGGGGAGGTCTGCAAAATCCACCGTAGAAGAGATCAAAAAATACGTATAAATACTGTTTTGTTGCAAATACTGGCTGCCTACCTTTGCCGGATGAAACGGTCTTTGTCTTATGTTTTTTTCTTTGGAGTCTTGTTTTTCGCCGCTGAACTTTCCGCACAGTCTGTGCTTAAAGTCAGGGTGCTCGACGCCGACACACAAGAGCCTCTCGTTGGCGCTACAATTCAAATAGCCGGAACCACACAGGGAACGATAACAGACTTGAATGGAGAAGGCCAAATTACCCTTTCTGGTACGGAGCCAATAAGTTTAGTGGCATCCTTCGTTGGCTACTCTTCTGTAAAGAAAAAGGTAGTGACAGGTACAACTGAGCTGGTTTTTAATTTGGAGCCCGAGGAAGCGCTTGAGGAGGTAATCGTTACTGCTACCCGTAGCAGCAGAACCATTGAGGATATCCCCATCAGGATGGAGGTGATCTCCGGGGAAGAGTTGGATGAAAAGGCCGCTATGAACTCCACAAACATTGCTATGCTGTTGAGAGAAAGCTCAGGCATTCAAATGCAGCAGACTTCTACCAACTCAGCCAACCAAACCCTTCGAATACAGGGACTGGATGGCCGCTATACCCAGCTGCTTCGGGACGGACTTCCTTTGTACGGTGGTTTTTCCAGCGGGTTGAGCATCATGCAAATACCCCCGCTGGATCTTCGGCAGGTGGAGGTAATCAAAGGCAGCGCCTCTACTCTTTATGGCGGAGGTGCTATTGCCGGCCTGGTAAACCTGGTTTCGAAAACGCCGGGTAGCGAGCCGGACCGGAGCATTATGCTCAACCAAACTACTGCAGGCGGCACCACACTCAACACTTTCTTGTCGGGCCGGAATGAAAAAAGGGGCTTCACAATCTATGCTTCTGCTAACCGCCAGCAGCCATACGATCCAAACGACGACGGTTTTTCGGATATTCCCAGAGTAAGGAGCATTGCCCTCAACCCAAAAATATTTTTCTACCCATCAGAACGCACAACGCTGAGCATCGGGTTGAACAGCTCATACGAAGCCAGAGAAGGAGGAGACATAGCAGCCATTGAAAATGAAGGCGTAAGCGGCCGCAGTTTTAGTGAAGAGAATTACACAGGAAGACTCGGGTCGTTGATCAACTTTGTACATACGACTTCGAACGGTTCACAGTGGTCTTTCAAAAACAGTGTCAACCTGTTTGCCAGGAATATCGACTCTCCAATTTATAGTTTTTATGGTGAGCAGTTGGCTTCATTTTCTGAGTTGGCTTATAATTTTAAGGTAGCGAAGCACGAACTGGTTACGGGTATGAACCTGGTGTCCGACCATTTTTCGGATCCGGGCGACAACTTTATGCCTGGTTTGGGAGATGTGGACAGATCATACAACTTTTTGACAGCTGGGGTATTTGCACAAGACACCTGGGAAGTTTCTGAGCAAAACACGCTGGAGTTGGGTCTTCGTACGGATTTTAACAATGAGTATGGCGCTGTTTTGCTTCCCCGGCTTTCCTGGATGGTCAAACCATCAAAGCAGTTGACCATGCGCCTGGGAGGTGGAAGAGGTTACAAGCTTCCAACCATTTTCCTTGAGGAGGCCGAGCAAAGGGCCTTCACCAGGGTGCTGCCTTACAACGTCATCAATCAGCAGCCCGAAATGGAAAGGTCGTGGGGCTCAAATTTTGATGTCAATTTCAGAACCGCCCTCGGAGACGACTGGACGCTGTCGGCCAACCAGCTCTTCTTCGTCACTCAGCTTGACAAGCCAGTATTTCTGGATGAGGTAGAGATGGACGGCTTTACTAATTATTACCTTTCCAACAGGCAAGAGCCTGTCGTTAGTACAGGCTTTGAAAGTAACCTCAAGCTTGGATACGATCATTGGAAGCTATTCTTGCAGTACTCTCTCACTCAGGTAAATGTCGATGACGGGTCTGGCTACCGCCAGAAGGCAATAACACCAAAACATGCGGCAGGCTTTGTGGTAATGTACGAAAAACATGAATCGTTTCGTATCGGCTACGAGCTTTACTATACGGGAAGCCAGTACCGATACGACAGGTCGTCTACTCCGGACTTCTGGATCATGGGCATAATGGCTATGAAGGAATGGGAGAAGTTTAGTGTGTTCCTCAACTTTGAAAATTTTACTGACACCCGGCAATCGAGGTATCAGTCCATGGTAACTCCCCCTTACAACAACCCTGCTTTTGCTGAGGTTTGGGCCCCTACCGACGGATTTGTTTCAAATGGAGGTTTTATCTTTCACTTTTGAAAACCCAGCGCCATTTATTACATCGATAAGTGATATTACTTCTTTGAATAAGGAATTTTTTTTCAATTATAGTATTTCGATGGCAATATGATATCTTTAGGACTAACTACCTCAAATTCAACTATAACTACCGTAAATCGGCCATTTGAGGTTTTTTGATATAGTTCACAACAATTTTTTGTAAACTGACAAGGAGGTTACTTTTATTACGCACGCAAGTATTTAGTACTATTAGAGGAATTAGTTTAATTATTCTTTTGTGGGGAATATGCTGCAGGGGAGCCATCAACTGGACTACTTATGTTAACGTACTTACTTTTTGTGCTGGGTTTTCCAGCGCTGATTAAAGGGGCTGATTTGCTGGTTGAAGGAGCCTCTTCACTTGCGAAGCGATTCAATATTTCGGATTTTATTATTGGGCTGACGATTGTGTCCTTTGGCACGTCCATGCCGGAGTTGATAGTCAATATTTTTGCCAGCCTCGACGGTAATGCAGACATTGCTGTTGGTAATATCATAGGAAGTAACATCTCCAACATTCTGCTCATACTGGGCATATCATCCATTATCTGCCCCCTGCCCATCCAGCGAAATACAGTACTTTCCGAGATTCCATTTTCTTTAACAGCCACTCTTTTGGTGGCGTATTTAGCCAATGCTGCGCTGTTCGGAGACCCGGGCACATTGAGCATCAGTAGGTGGGATGGATTGATTTTGCTTACTTTCTTTGCTTTGTTCATGGCGTATATTTTTAAGATAGCCGGGGAAAACAAAGAGCAGGAATTGGAGTCTACAGAGAAAGTAGAAATTATGCTGCTGCCAAAGTCGATACTTTATATAGGTATTGGCATCGGGGGCTTGTTTCTCGGCGGAAAATGGGTGGTAGATGGGGCCGTGGCGATGGCCGAGTACTTTGGTATGTCGCAAACGTTCATTGGCCTTACTATTGTGGCGATTGGCACTTCCCTTCCTGAGCTGGTTACTTCCGCCATGGCTGCTTACAAGGGCAACACAGATATAGCCGTTGGTAATGTAGTTGGTTCCAACATCTTTAACCTGCTTTGGATACTAGGCATCAGTGCCACTATCAAGCCCTTGCAGTTCTCCCTGATCAACAACGCTGACATACTGGTGCTGATCGTCGCCAGTGCCTTGATGATCCTGTCTCTTACCACAGGGAAACGAAATGCCATAGACAGGGTGAACGGAATTGTTTTTGTTCTCCTTTATGTAGGCTACATAGTTTACCTTGTTTACAGGGGCTAGTCAAACCTTTACCTTCTGATTGAGCTTCAGGATGTTACCGGGTTTACCAAACACATACAGCCTGTCGTCGAGCTTTATTTCCGTGTCTCCGTCTATGTCGGTGAGCAGCTCTTGCCCCCTTTGGATCGCCAGAATGAAGAGATTGTAGCGGCTTTTTATTCTCGATTCTGCGATACTTTTTCCGACGATTGATTTATCCTCCCGTTCCAATACAACACATGCCATCTCCAGGTCCTGAATGCTGAGATTTTTTGCTGCCTGTTCGGTTCTCATTAGAGGGCTGCGGAGCATTTCATAGCTACCTGAGCGAACCTCCTGCGTAAAGGCCTCAATCTCATTTAGCGGAACCAGGTAGTGCCGAAGTACCCGGGTAAAAATTTCAATGGAGGTTTCAAATTCCTCTGGAATAACTTCGTCAGCTCCAAGCTTTTTCGACTCTTCAATTTCGTTGATGTAGCGGGTGCGAACAATGATATGCACCGTGTTGGAGAACTCTCTGATCTTAGCGACGATTCGTTTGGTAGAAGAAGGATCCGATATGGCGATGACCACCACCCGGGCTGACTGAATCTGGACGTGCCTTAAAATCACATCATCGCTGGCGTCTCCATATATTATCGGCTCTCCTCTTTCTTTTTCCTGTTTAACAGTAGCCGGGTTCATTTCAACGATGGCGTAAGAAATAGCGGCCTTTCTTGCTGCTTTCGCTACATTTTTACCGTTGATACCGTACCCAATGATCACCAGATGATCCTTCAGTTCATGCTCGTCGGGCTCTTCTGTTTCAACATCCGACGACAGCGCCTGAATCTTTCTTACCAGCGGGTTCGGCGTTTTGCTATGCACCACATCGGTAATTTTGGAAGCGTAACTGAGAATGAATGGCGTAAGTCCCATGGTGATCAGCGACACACTAAGAAAATATTGATACGTCAATGGGCTGAGAATTTGGTTTTCGATACCTGTTGCCGACAACAGGAAGGCAAATTCTCCTACCTGACAGAGCATGAGGCCGGAAAGAATAACCGTTCGGAAGGGATACCTGAGCAGCACCGCCCCGAAGCCTGCAATCAGCGCCTTTCCAAAAAGTGTTAGAAAAGTCAATAGTAAAACGACGCTAAGGTGGTCAAAAAGGAATTTGAGATCGAGCAGCATTCCGATCGACACAAAAAAGAAGCTGATAAATATTTCTCTGAAAGGCAGAATATTGGCAGTGGCCTGGTGGCTGTAGTCTGATTCGGAAATGATGAGGCCAGCAAAGAATGCACCCAGGGCCAGCGACAAACCGATAGAGGAGGTAAGCCAGGCAGTTGCAAAACAGATGACTATTATCGTCAGAATAAAAAGTTCACGACTTTTTGCCTGGGCCACCCTGAACAGCAGTTTTGGAACAATATAGCGGGCCATGATTAGCACCAGACCGACTACCACAATTACTTTTAGTAATAAAATGAGAATGGTTTCACCAATATTTCCGGTTTTACCGGCGATGATTGGGGTAAAAAGTATCATCGGAACGACAATGATGTCCTGAAAAATCAGAACGCCCAGGGCAATGCGGCCGTGAGGGGTATTGATCTCGCCTTTTTCCTGTAGCAGCTTCAGCACGATGGCGGTGGAGCTTAACGATACGAGAAAGCCTGCAAAAATCGACTCCTTGAAGGACAGCCCAAACATGTAAACAATGCCAAATGTGACCAAAATGGTGCCGGCGACCTGCACGGTTCCGCCAACAAATACTGTTTTCCTTATAGATGTTAAATGTTTGAAAGAAAACTCCACACCAATGACAAAAAGCAGGAAAATCACACCAATCTCCGACAGCATCTCCACTTCGTGAGAGGCCTGAATGAGCCCCATGCCGTGGGGCCCGGCCACCATGCCGGTAGCTAAAAGGCCTAAAATGGACGGCAGCTTAAAGCGGTTGAAGATGAGGATCATCAGCACGGAAATGCCAAGGATGATGACTATTTCAGTAAGAATCGGTATCTGCATAGTGGTTTTGTTGGGCGCAAATTACTAAAAGCTGGGGCAAGGAAGTTGGCGTGAGTGAAATAGTTCAGTGTCAGTTGGTGACAAAAATTGACATAAATTAACGCAAGGGTGACACTCGCTTTACTTGTTATGATCATATTGAAGTTAAATCTCCACCACTATGAAACTACTCTCAGCCTTTTTTATTGGCGTTAGCCTTCTGGGTGCTGCACCCTCAATGTCGCAGTCAAACGATTATGTAGCTCACGAAAAGGACTTTGGCCACTACACCTCCCTGGTTGTCGATGTTCAGGCTAATATTGAGGTGGATGCCAGTCAGCCTTCTCACGGCACTTTGGTGGTGTCAGAGGCTGATTTCGAGAACCTTAAATGGGAGCTGCTGGGAGAAACGTTGATTATTTCTGCGAAGGAAGGCAAGTCTGTGGCTGGCCCGATTAATTTGAAGCTCGGTTCCCCTAACCTGGCACGTATCGAGTCGACACAGGAGTCTATCATCTATATGCATCACGTAAGCGGAGAAAGCTTGAGCCTGGATTTACTCAAGGGTACTGTAAAGCTTGAAGGAAAAGTGGAAAACCTGCATGTGATGGCCGAGAAGGGCAGACTGTATGGATCAGGGCTTGAGTCAAAGAGTGCAGAAGTGAGGATTTGGGATGAGGGCTCTGTCGTCATACATGCAACCGAATCGCTGGAGATAGAAGCAACTAACAATGGGAGAGTTATTTACAATGGCTCTCCATCCAAAGTGATTAAGAACACGGGCAGTGGTGGTGTGATCATGTCAGAAGAGGCGTTGCAGCAACAGCGGGAAGTCGAGTATGTGAATTTTGGGGTTTAGGCAGCTTAAACAGGGCAGTTATTCTCTATTTTCTGTCGGCAAACACTAATTGTAAATGCTCACCTTCGGGCATTCGTTTCGCTGTCAATTTACTAGCCACCACGTACACCAGGAAAGAAACTACGAAAGCCGGAAAGACCTCATGCACCTGTTCCATGCCTTCAAAATTGAACCGGATTCCGAAGCGCCAGATCACATTCACCACCATACCAGCCACCATGCTGGATAGCGCTCCAATGTCGGTGCCCCAGCGCAGGTAAAGGCCGCCAAAGATGGTGGGGAAAAAGCTGGCAGCAAAGACCGATCCTGCAAAGGAAGACATTTCTACCACGCCCGCCGGAGGGTATAGTGTGAAAAGGAACACCACTACGCAATAGCCGAGCATGGCCCACTTGGTGCGCCTCACAATCTTTTGTTCCTCCATCGGCTTCCAGATATTCCAGATGTCTTTGACAATAGAGGTGCCTGCGATAAACGTGACAGAGGCTAGCGAGGACATGCCTGCAGCAAAAAGCCCCATCATACAAATGCCACTTACTGTTGGGCTATTGAGCTTGTTGAACATTACGCCAACAACTTCATCCGTATTGTTGATGAGATAGGCAGCCTCTTCATCACTCACCATCACATGCACCAAAGCCCCCACGCACATTACACAAATCAGCGAAATACCAAGGAAAATAGGCGTCCAGGTCATGGCAAACTTCATGCTGGCTTTGTCCTTGATGGAGTAAAACCGGATAATCAGCTTCGGGTCGGACACCTGCTTCATGCCTATGGTGAGGCCTATCGCAATGATATAGTACATGCTGGCTACTCCCCCAAACGTCATCATGCCGTCGCCAATAGGGGTGCCATCGGGCGTTACATGCCGGAGGTTGGCGAGCTTCTCCATTAACGGTGAATAGCCACCTGCAAAATAGAAAGGAATAATGAGCATGATAATGGCCACAAGCAACATGAGGATGCCCTGTATGGCATCTGTCCACATCACACCGTACATGCCGCCCGCCATGGTATAGCCACAGGTGAAAAAGATGAGGATAAATGCACCTAGGCCATAGTCGACTTCCAGCACGGTATTTAGCAAGTTAGCGCCGCCTTTGGCAATGCCGGTCATGTACCAGAGTGTGGCAAAGAGAATAATGAAGGAAGACAGCACCCTGATGCTCCTGGATAGGTTGCTTTGGTAGCGCAGGTGAAAATAATCCGGCACCGTTACCGACTTTAGCCGGATGGATTGACTACGCATTCTGGGCCCCATCACCAGCCAGGAAATCATGCAAAATACTACCCAAAACAGCGCTACATAGGCCCACGAAAGGCCGTATTTGAAAGACTCACCTGCCTGACCGATGTAGGTGCTGGTACTAATGAATGTAGAGAAAAAGGCCAGGGACACTACCCAACCCGGGATTTTTCGGTTGGCTAGATAATACTCGTTTACATTTTGAGAGGCCCTCTTTTGAAAATGCCAGCCGATGTAGATAATAAGTCCTACATAAACCGCAATTAAAAGGAGCGTGAGCCCGTGTTGTGATAAATAGTCCATGTTGATCAGTGCCCCACGGGGTTGTTGGTGTCATCGTCTTTGATACGATCGCTGAAACTGGATACCAGAAAACTATTAAGTACAAGGAGTAAAAGCATCATCCAAAATGGAAAGCTGATCCAGAAGCTCATAGTGTTGGGTTAGGTGTTGAAAAGCTTTTTCACGTCGTTTTTTGTCACTTTGCCCATTGCATTTCGGGGAAGCTCTGAAAGTGACACGTATTTTCTCGGCACCCGGTAGCCCGGCATGCGGGCTTTGAGCCAGGGGTTGAGTTCTTCAGTGTCGAGCGAGGAGTCACCAACAATGGCAGCGGCCACTATTTCCCCCCATTCTTCATCGGGAAGGCCAACTACGGCGCAATCGCTGACGGCCGGATGGCTTCTGAGTACTTCTTCAATTTCCAGGGCCGATATTTTGTATCCACCCGATTTAATGATATCCACTGATCTCCTGCCAAGAATTTTGAAGTAGCCATGTTCAACCTCGGCAATATCACCTGTTTTGAACCAACCATCGCTCGTGAAAGATGCTGTCGTGGCCTCAGGCTTTCGCCAATAATCTTTGAAGACATTTGCTCCCTTTACCTGAATTTCACCGGGTACAGAAGTGTCTTCCAGTTCAATGTTTGCCTCATCCGCCAGCCTGATATTGACTCCTGGCAGCGGTAGTCCAATAAATCCAGCTTTTCTTTCGCCCACATAGGGATTGCTGATGGCCATGCCAATCTCGGTCATGCCGTAGCGCTCCAGCAGGCGGTGGCCGCTTATTGTTTCCCATTTTTCCATTACCGAAACTGGCAAGGCGGCAGAGCCCGACACCATTAGCCGAAACTTCTTCATTGCAGCGGTGAGCTGTTGCTGTTCACCCTCATCAAGACTTTCAAAATGGGCAATGAGCTTGAAATAGATGGTGGGCACTGCCATGAACACATTGAGCCTGCCGGCTGCAAATAGGCCGAACACTTTTTCCGCAGAAAAAGAGGGCAAGAACTCACAGACCGCCCCTGACCATAAAGCGCAGCTGACTACGTTGATGATGCCGTGCACGTGGTGCAGTGGCAGAATGCATAACGTGTGATCAGCAGAAGTCCAGCCCCAGGCGGCCACGAGCGTTGAAATTTGTGCTTCCAGATTGGTATGCGTTGTAACAACGCCCTTCGGCAGGTTGGTGGTGCCACTGGTATACAGGATCATCGCCCGGCGAGACTTGTCAATTTCAGGTAGATCTGCTGGCTTGTGATCGTTCTCAGGCTCCAGCACTATGAACCTGATGGCCTTGTCTTCTGCATAGCCTTGCAACACCTCCCTGAAGGAAGGCGACACCACGATGGCTGAGGCCTCTGTGTCTTCAATGACGTATTGAAGGGAAGGAAGTGGATGCGTGGTGCAAAGTGGCACTGCAATGCCTCCCGCTTGCCAAATACCCCATTGCACCTTGACGTAGTCAAAGCCTGGTTCCACAAGAAATGCAATTCTCTTTTCGTCTAAGTCCTTATTGTCATTCAAAAGCAGGGTGGCAAGCTGCTGAGATGCAAAAAGAAGCTGTTGGTAAGTGTAGGAGCCGCCATTTGATACAATGGCAGTTTTCTGAGCGTAAATTTTAGCCTTTTGAAAGAGTTGTAGCATTGAGTAGGTTCCAGACTAACAACATAAGTAAAATTGACCCGACCAACAAGTGTTCACCTCTCTTGGCGACGGCTTGGTTTGATCAAAGTAAAAGCTACCTGCTTTTTGAAAACATCCAGGGAAACAGGCCAGGCTCTACATAAGCATTTTCCCAACTATTGTGATTGACACCCTGATATTCTGTGTACTGCACATCGGCCCCCATCTCCCTCAGCTTTTCGTTAAGTTTCCTTGAATTGTCGACGGCAATCACGCCATCCACACTGCCATGGAATAGCCAGAAAGGTATTTTTGACTGTTTTTTCGAGTAGGCATTGAGGTCGGCACCCCCGCACACGGCAGCAATGGCAGCGAACATTTTTGGATAGCGATACACAGCCTCCAACGACCCCATGCCTCCCATGGAGAGCCCGGTGATATAGACACGCTTGCTATCGACAGACTCACTTTTCATCACGCTTTTCGTAAGGTCAATGGCCAGTTGTAAACCTTTGGTGATGTCGTAGCCATAGTTGAAATCAAGCTCCAACGGATACTTGGTTCGTTCAAACTTTACCGATGCCCAGTAGCTATCTTCAGGGCACTGCGGTGCTATAACGATACAGGGAAACTTGCTTCTGTTTTCAGGCTCCAGAAAGGCTTTCACACCATTCACCAGCTGCTTTTCATTGTCAGTGCCTCGTTCTCCCCCACCATGCAGAAACAGCACCAAAGGGTACTTTTTAGTCTTGTCATAGTTTTCCGGATACAAAATCCGGTAGGGCAGCACGTCGCCTTTTTCGCTGATAAATTCTTTTTTCTCAAAAAGAGAGAAGTCCTGCGATTTTGCCTTAAGTGACGTGAGCAGTATGATCAGCACAACTATTTTCTTCATAACTTTTGTCGGTAGTATTTTAAAATGTGTATTAGTGACACAACCTACAGTTTTCTTTTTAAACTTGAATGATGTAATATTCTTTTTCTTACTTGCCGGATTGATTGAATACGTTAGAAAATGTCGGAATTTCTGGATATAGCTGCTGAAAAATACCACCCCGGTCTTTCGGTAGATTGTGTGATTTTTGGGTTTCACGAAAATGAACTGAAGGTGCTGCTGCTGAAAATGAAGCACACCTCCAAATGGGCCTTGCCCGGAGGTTTCGTAGAGAAGAATGAGCATATTGACCTGGCGGCGATTAGAGTGCTGGAGAACAGAACCGGGTTGAAGGATATTTTCCTAAAACAGTTCTACACGTTTGGGGATCCGGACAGGCATGATCACGAAATGGATCTTGAGCTTTTCAAACAAAGTGGCCGTGACCCGGTGAAGGATCACTGGTTTTTACAGCGCTTTATTACCGTGGGGTACTATGCCCTGATAGAATTTTCGAAGGCAAGTCCGAGGCCCGATGACATTTCCGACGCCTGCGAGTGGAAAAGCGTTGACGAGCTGCCTGACATGATACTTGATCACCGGGAGATAGCGGATAAAGCGCTGGATACTTTACGGTTTCAAATCAACTACCAGCCTATTGGCCACAGGTTGCTTCCGGTTAAGTTTACGATGCCAGAGCTTCAGAAGTTGTATGAGACTATTTTGGGGAAAGAACTGGACCGAAGAAATTTTCAACGAAAGATGCTTGCTTATGGCATTTTGAAAGACCTGGGGGAGAGAAGAAAAGGGGGTGCACACAAAGCGCCTTATCTCTATAGCTTTGATGTAAAGAAATACAACGCTGCCTTGAAAATTGGGTTGAAAGGAAGCTGGTAGAAACCTTACTAAGCCGCAAGACTTAGTAAGGTTTTAAAAAGTATTAAAATAACTTCTCGTTCGGCGGAGTGGCACCAGCCAGCCGGATATATGGTGTAGTTTGTCCCCGGTGATGCGTTTGATGCTCAAAAGCTTTACCGAAGGCAACTTCCCGGGTCATGTCCATCCCAAAAAGACTAACCGTTTCTGCCATTTGAGCCGCAGTCATTCCTTTCAGCGCATTGATCACGAAATCATAACTGTCCGACACCATTTTCACGGTGACTTCTTTCGATTTCCCGGCTGATTTTTCTGCGCCTCCTCTTTCAACAGGGCTAGCTGTTCCGGTGATTCCCGCAGTAAAACCGAAGTTCGCATCCGCCAGGTGCAGAAGCTGCTGCTCGAACGACCTGATCTCAGGTGTAGGCTTGTAGCCATACTTGTCTGCTGGCATCGCTTCCAGGTATTCCAAAGTGAAGGCCTTGGCTCTTTCCCATTCTTTCACAAGGAAGGCCGGGTCAACGGCAAAGCATTTGCTTGAAGCCACAAGGGCTAGCAATGCGAAGGTGAGTAAAAAGTTCTTTTTCATGGTGGTAGGAATTTAGTAAGGGTATGAAAATACGCTTTTTCAAATTATTAACGTAAGCTCCAGAATATTTTAAAGTTATCTATTCAGCTCAACCCAGTGACAGCTTCATCAGAAGGTCTGTTTGCGGATCGTTTCCCAGCATAAAGGTGTGACTACCAAATTGCTGGAAGCCATGCCGTTTGTAAAACCGGATAGCACCGTCATTTTTCTCCCATACGCCCAGCCACAGGTAAGGGAATTGCCTTTTTTTACCAGTATTGATGGCAAAGTCCAATAGCTGTTGCCCTATTCCTTTCCCCTGATGCTCCGGCATTACATAAATGCGTTGCAGTTCGATGCCTGGCTCTGTAGCGATGTCCGTTTGCGCTGCGCCATGATTAAGCTTGATATAACCGACGACTTCCTCGCCCGTGATGGCAAAGTAAAACTCCGACCCCTCAGTACCCAGTTCCTTTTTCGTTTGCTGCAGTGAAAAGGCCTCTGCCATATAGGCTTCGAAATCCTCCGGGTCGTTGAGGTGCTGAAAGCCCACCCGAAAGGTAAGCTCCGCTATATCAAGCAGGGTTTCTGCCTGGTCGGTTCCGACTCTTTTGAATGAAATATTTTTGCTCATGTTCAGTCCAGCAAAGCTTTCACGATGTGCTCCCATTCTTCGTCAAGGGTCGTTGTTGGCCTTACTTTGCCAGCTCGCCGGTACCAATAGTCAGCGTTCCAAACATCACCTTCTTTGCGGTGAAGATAGGCGTGCACCCAGGCGGCATTTTCACTATCCAGGTCCTGAATTGTTTCGTGCGACTTGTCCCAGCTGCCCTTTCCGTCCCACCAGAGCCCTTTTAATTCTTCACTCAAGTTCAACGGCGGAGCTTGCTCGTGAATGGATACCTTGTATTCGTCGAAAGTCATAGTTGCAATTTACCTGTTTCGAAAATATGTGTTCAATAGCTGCCAGTCAATTAATTGTTGAATCAAATCCACCTTACATGAGATGCTGGTTGTTGCGGTGCATCGGGGACTAGCCAAACCTATCGCTTTCAATATTATAACCGTTTTTAACATTAATTAACACTTCCACGTAAACCATGTTTGTTTATGTATACAGGGTTGAGGTAACTTAGCCGTTTGTTAAAGTGTCAGGAGTTCAACAATACATAGTTTACATCCAGGAAAAGTTCGTGCATAATGGAAACATCGACAACAGATCTTAAAAGAGAGCACCAGGAGAAAATAAAGAAGGTAATAAGTGAGGTTGGAAAAGTAGTAGTCGGTCAGGAGTACATGATCAACAGGCTGTTGATTGGCCTGTTTACCAACGGCCACATCCTGCTCGAAGGTGTGCCCGGCCTTGCAAAAACGCTTACTGTAAATACGCTGGCTAATGTGCTGCATCTTGACTTCAAAAGAATCCAGTTTACCCCCGACTTGCTGCCTGCCGACCTTGTGGGTACCATGATATACAATCAGCAAAAGGCTGATTTTGAAGTGAAGAAGGGCCCCATTTTTGCTAACATAATCCTGGCAGATGAGGTGAACCGATCGCCTGCTAAGGTGCAATCGGCGTTGCTGGAAGCCATGCAGGAAAAGCAGGTGACCATTGGGGAAACCACTTTCCACCTGGACAGGCCTTTTTTGGTGCTGGCCACACAGAACCCAGTGGAGCAGGAAGGCACCTACCCATTGCCAGAGGCACAGGTCGACCGTTTCATGCTGAAAGTAAATATTGAATACCCTACCAAGGCCGAAGAGCTAGAGATTATGCGCAGAATGGCGAATATGAGCTTCAATGCCAAGGTGGATACGGTGCTTTCCAAAGAAGATATTTTTGCGATCCGTGATGAAATCAACCAGGTTTCTATCTCCGAGTCACTTGAAAAATATATTGTGGAGCTGGTTTTTGCCACAAGAACGGCTGCTGACAACGGCCTTAAAGACTTTGCCGGCTATATCCAATTTGGAGCTTCTCCCAGAGCTTCCATCAACCTGAACCTTGCGGCCAAGGCCATCGCTTTTTTTGATGAGAGAGATTACGTATTACCGGAAGATATCAAGGAAATAGCCAGCGACGTGCTCAACCATCGTATTCTTCTTAACTATGAGGCGGAGGCTGATGGAATTACTACTCAGCAGATCGTCAAAGAATTGCTCAACAAAGTATCTATAGGTAAATAAGCGACTCAATAGCTTACTGCTAAGCCCATATTGATTTACCCCTGCGACGTAACACCATGTTAACAAACGTCACGCAGGGGTAATTTTTTTAAAATTAGTTTAATCATATCGTAACATCGCTTTTCCTCCCTTTTAACATTAAGTGCTCAACTTTGCGGCTCAAAGACTTTTGAAATCAAAAAACAAAGTTGAATCATGAACAAGATCTTATCATTACTTTTTATGGCGGGCATTTTAGTGTTCGCATCATCATGTGGCGGCGACGATGAGCCGGAGCCTGAAAAGACAACAGAAGAAAAAATTGCTGATGCAGTTGCTGCTTCTCAAACGGCAGTAAGCGCAAAAGCTTCTTCAGACGCATCTGCAACCGGCGTTACTGATGCTTCGGTATTCGACGATTGGACGCTGGCTTTTGTTAAAGGTCAACTTGGAGGTACTGATCAAACCCCAGCTCAGCCATCAGCCATCGCACCCATAGTTAAGGTTTCTGCTAACATTTCTCAGGATACAGAGTGGACAAAAGACAACGTTTATCAGCTTGATACTCGTGTCACCGTACTTGACGGTGTAACACTTACTATTGAGGCTGGTACCATCATCAAAGGCAACGCTGAATTGACAGGCGCCAACGCAGCAGTTCTAATGATCGCCAGAGGTGGAAAACTGATAGCGGAAGGCACCGCTGACGAACCTATCATTATGACGTCAACCGACGACGACATTCAGCCAGGTGACCTTTCGGGCACTACTTTGACCGAAAGCGATCGGGGTAAATGGGGTGGATTAGTAATCTTGGGCAAAGCGCCCGTAAGTGCCAAGACTGAAGACCCTCAGATTGAAGGCGTTGACGCAGCTGACACTAACGGAAGATACGGAGGAACCGCCGCTGATGACAACTCAGGAGTTATTAAGTATGTTTCGATCCGCCATGGTGGCGCTGAAATCGCTGCCGGAAGTGAAATTAATGGACTTACCCTCGGTGGTGTGGGAACTGGCACAACAATCGAAAACATTGAAGTTTATTCTAACTCTGACGATGGTATCGAATTTTTTGGGGGTACTGTAAATGTTAAGAGTGTGCTTATATACACTGTTGGTGATGATGGTCTTGATGTGGATCAGTCATACGCTGGAACTATAGACAACTTCGTTGTGTACGTTAGCTCTGACTCTGACAAAGGATTGGAAATCGACGGCAGAGAAGGCAGCTTGGATAAATCATTCACTATCAAAAACGGGACTATTGAGAGCGTTGGCGGAAAAGCTACAACAGCTGACTTCAAAGCCAAAGCCAAAGCTACAGTTACCAACGTGGTGTTGAAGAGTGGCAAAGTAATATTGTCCGCCTCATTCGATACAGAAACATACGAGGAGACTGAAGATGCGGCTTCTAACACAGCTGCTGGTTCACTTGTATTCTCTAAAGTTTCAACTTCAGCCTTTGAAGTATACACTAAGAGCTTCGATTGATAATAGTCGAAGCGAACTTATAGAAGATAATTCATAAATAAGACTCGTACTGAAAATGGTAGTTGTGGTGTTCCACGGCTACCTTTTTTGTTTTTCCATACTGACACCACTCGATTCAATATTACGGAAATGTTATCAAATCCTCACTTTTGAGTCTTTTTATTAAAAAACTGATAAAGTTCCGCTAATCAGTTCTAGCCCTGTCGGTGTCTACCTTTGCAGCGAATTAATTTTGAGTCTATTTATGAAGAAGTTCTTTATTGTTGCGCTGGCGGTTTGTATCTCCTCGTCGGCATTTTCTCAAACCGGGTTTTTAAGAGGTAAAGTTTACGACCAAATCTCCGGTGAGGCATTGTTTGGGGCGGCTGTTATCAAGAAGGGCACTACCACTGGTGCCGTTGCCGATTTCGATGGCAACTTTTCATTGACCCTTGAGCCGGGCACCCATACCATCGAAGTGCAATTCGTCTCTTATCAGTCCAAAACTATCGAAGGCGTTGAAATAGTTGCTGGGCAAACTACCACACTCGACATTCCTATCAGTGAGGATGTAACGGAGCTCGAGTCTGTAGTTGTTACAGCTGAAGTAATCAGAAACAACGACGTTGGTTTGCTGTCTGTTCAAAAGAAGTCTATCAACACCATGGATGGCATTTCTTCTGCTTCTTTCAGAAGAGTAGGTGACAGCAACCTGTCTTCTGCCATGAACAGGGTGACTGGTGTGACCATTCAGGGTGATAAGTATGTGTACGTACGTGGCCTGGGTGACAGGTACACAAAGACGTCGCTGAATGGGATGATCATCCCTGGCCTCGACCCAGATAGAAACGATGTGCAAGTGGATCTATTCCCAACAGGTGTGCTTGAGAATGTGATTGTTTACAAAACATTCACCCCAAATCTGGTAGGGGATTTTGCCGGAGGCTTGGTTAATATTCAAACCAAAGCTTTTCCTGAAGAGAAGACCAGCTCAGCTTCTTTAAGCTTTGGCTACAACCCGGCCATGCATTTCAATAGCAACGCCGTGTCATACAAAGGCTCATCTACTGATGCGCTGGGCTGGGACAACGGAGCAAGAGCGCTTCCAATATCAGCCAGCGCTTCTATTCCAACATTGCCTAATTCCTTTGTAGAAGAAACAACAAAGAAGTTCTCACCTCTTTTAGGAACATCCCGGTCTACCAACTTCATGAACACCAATTTTTCTCTGTCACATGGCAATCAGGTGCAGAAAAACAAAGTGACATGGGGCTACAACGCCATATTCAACTACACTAATACCAACACTTTTTACGAAGGTTTCACAAGAAAGCGTTTTGAAAAAGACCGTACTTCTGCTGAGGTTAGCCTCGAGAGGGACTTTACAGCCGTGGGTGATTTGAGCTCTAACAACGTGCTTTGGAGTGCATTGGGAACCCTGGCCGCTAAGGTTGATAATCACACCATTGGTACAAATATATTTCGTACGCAGAATGGCGTAAGCACTGCTTTGGATCGTGAGATAGACTTTACTACGCTGAACAACCCAACTCATATCCATAACGATATCCTGGCCTATACCCAACGCCAGATGACTAACAACATCTTGTACGGTAAGCATCAGTTTGGCAGGCTCCGGGTGGATTGGACAAACTCACTTTTATTTTCAGGAATTACCGATCCGGATTATCGTGATACCAGAATCAATGAAGATGACGACACTTATGCCTTCAGAAATGGTGGTGGCATTGACAGATTTTGGAGAGAGTTGAAGGAAACAAATGAAAGCTTCAAGGCAGACCTTACATACGATCTAAACGACAACAATAAGTTGAAGGCTGGAGCCATGGTGGCTTTGAAGTGGAGAGAATTCAAAGTGAATGCGTATAACTACGATCCACTTGAAGCATTTCAGATTGAGCAAAACGACGCTAACTGGTTGCTGACTGATGCTAATTTGTATTCTGCGGAAAACCCCAGAGGTCTGTATGTTCAAAACAACAGTAACGCCTACAACAACTACGATGGAAGCCAGTCTACATATGCTGCCTATGTGATGAATGAAATGAACATCACTAGCAAGTTGAAGTCAATTTATGGTGTGAGAGTGGAAAATGTCAAGATGTTCTATACTGGGGTCAGGCTAAACGAGGACAACTCCAGCCAGCTTGAAAACAACACCAAAACATTGGACAAAACTAACCTGCTGCCTTCGTTGAATTTTGTATATGCGCTACAGGAGAATATGAACCTGAGAGCGTCATTTAATAAAACGCTTGCCAGGCCATCTTTCAAAGAGAAGTCTTCGGCGTTTATCGAAGACCCTATCACCAGAATACAATTCTCTGGTAATTTGGACCTGAAGCAGGCACAAATACTCAACTATGACTTGAGATGGGAGTATTTCTTCACTCCGGGTGAGATGGTGTCAGCCTCAGTTTTCTATAAAGACTTTACTGATCACATCGCATTGGTTTTCTTCCCTAACAATCCAGGCCAGCTAAAGCCAAGGAATGTGGGCGAAGCCCAGGTATATGGTGCTGAGTTTGAGGTAAGAAAAGACCTGAGCTTTATCACTCCTGCTTTGCAGAACTTCTCAATAGGCTCCAACGTGTCGATTGTGGCCTCACGGGTTAACAGAAAGACGGTAACGGTAAGTGAGCAGGGACAAACCGAATACGATAGCGAAGTGAGCTACAAGGGTGGCGATGCATCTTCTGTAAAACTTTACAGAGAAATGACCGGCCAATCGCCTTATGTCGTAAACGCTTACCTGTTGTATCAAAATGATGAAATTGGGTTTTCAACAAACTTGTCATACAACGTCCAGGGCGAAACGATCACTTTCATCGGCATATCTAATATTCCTGACGTTTACCAAAAGCCATTCAATAGCCTGAACCTGAACGTGACACAGCAGTTTGGAGGAAGCCGCCAGTCAGCACTAAGCCTGTCTGCTAAAAACCTTCTTAATGCAAAAGATCAGCAGGTGTATAAGTTTGGTGATCAGGAGGAGTTGTTCTCGCTATACATGCCGCAAAGACTCTTCTCTCTAAAGTATACTTACACTTTCTAATTTGATATTTGGGCAGTGCAGTTTAGCAGCCCACCAATGAAATAGAAATTATAAACGAGAAAAGGGGAGCTCAGCTCCCCTTTTCTCGTTTAATAGTCTTTCGTCGGCAATTTTGCCTATTTCCTTCCGATGATGGTAACAGTAAAATTGTCTACATTTTGCAGGCTGTCGTAGTGTGTGGCTGCGAAGCTAATGGCTTCAATTGGCGCCTGCATTTTTATCCAGCGCAGCACCTTTTCATCCGCCGACTTGGTGGGTTCCCCCAAGGCTTTTGCATTGAAAGCCTCTAGTGCTTCTTCTGAAAATGGGAGCCCATGAGGGCCTTTTACAGAAATGTAGCTGGCTTTGTTGTCCACATACTCCACCTCCACATTATACATCCTGAAGTGCTGTGCGAGAGCGGGGCCAGCAAGTGTCTCGGTGGCATAAGTACTATCTGGCTTGCCTAAAATGGCCTCTACTTCCTCCGGAGAATGTCTTAGAATAGCTGGGGCGTCTACAACAACCCTATGTTTGCAGCTGGCCAGCGAAAGAAGGACGAGTCCAAAAAATATACGCTTGTTCATGTTTTTTGTGGTTTGGCGCAAAATAGAAAATCAGAGAGAAACTACACAGCTTCTGGCTGGAAATGGCTGCCAGGAATCCGTAACACTACGATGGTGTTGTTGTGTAGTATTTTCTTTTCAGCCAGAAAGCTACTCTTACCAAAAGGATCAAGGCAGGTACCTCAACCAGGGGCCCCACTACTCCGGCAAAGGCTTGTCCGCTGTTGAGCCCGAACACGGCGATAGCTACTGCAATCGCCAGTTCAAAATTGTTGCCAGTGGCGGTGAAGGCAATGGATACATTCTTATCGTAAGGTGCGCCAATAGCTTTACTGAAGAAGAAGCCAATGAAGAACATAATGGTAAAATACAGCAGAAGAGGAACGGCTATGCGAAATACATCGCCTGGAATCTGGACAATTATCTCACCTTTCAGGCTAAACATCACCAAAATGGTAAAAAGCAGTGCAATGAGTGTTAACGGAGCAATGGCAGGGATGAATTTTTGCGTGTACCAGCTTTCTCCTTTTAGCTTTACTAACGAAACTCTCGTTAACAACCCAGCCAGAAACGGAATACCGAGGTAAATCGCTACACTTTCGGCAATGGTAGCGATGGAAATGTCTACAATGGCCCCTTCAACACCAAAGAGGGGAGGAAGCACAGTAATGAAAACCCAGGCATAAAAGCTGTAGCCAAACACCTGGAAAATGCTATTAAGCGCTACCAGCCCAGCTCCGTATTCAGCGTTGCCTTCCGCTAAGTCGTTCCATACCAACACCATTGCAATGCACCGGGCCAGGCCAATCAGGATTAAGCCCACCATATACGCCGGGTAGTCCTTCAGGAAAACGACAGCCAATACAAACATCAGTATGGGACCTATGACCCAATTGAGGATAAGCGACCCAAAGAGTATTCGTGTATTGTGAAAAACACGTGGCAATAGCTTGTAGTTCACCTTTGCCAGCGGTGGATACATCATCAATATCAAGCCGATGGCGATCGGGATATTGGTAGAGCCACTGGAAAAAGAGTTGATAAAATCGGAGCTCCTGGGAAACAGATATCCAATGGCAACGCCTATAGCCATTGCCAAAAAGATCCAAAGTGTAAGGTAGTTGTCCAGGAAGCCGAGCTTCTTCTTGATGGTGGCCAAAGCTTATTTGATTTGAGAGAACACGTAGAACATTTCGGTGGCGATTTGCTGGCAGCGCTCATCGTATTTGACAGCTTCTAACTCAGTGTCGTCAAAAGCTTTTGGGTCGTCATACATCACAGGTATGCGAGCTTCGGTGCCAGGGATATATGGGCAGTTTTCCTCAGCATGCGAGCAGGTCATCACAGCAGAAAAGTTGGTGGTGGCGTTGGCAGGGTCATCGTACAATTTTGAAAAGGCAGTGATCGGCTCACCATCTTCGGAATTGAAAATGAAGAAGACCGGATTGGTTTGCTTTTCCTTTTTAGTAACATGAAAGCCAGCCCGCTCAACTGCGGCTACAGCCCGCTCATTGAAGGCTGTTACCTCCACTCCGCCTGAGTAGGTTTGCACATCAATGCCGTAGTAGTCGGCAGCAGTTTTAGCCCATATTTGTGAAAACTGGCTGCGGCGTGAATTGTGCGTGCAGATGAAATTCAACTTCACTTCTTTATGTTCTTTTTTTCTGGACTGTATATAGTCAATCAACTTTTGAAGAACAGCTTTTCTTTCCCCGGAGAGTTCACTCACAGGAAGTTGTTGTCGGTAGGCTTCAAGCCTCGGTAATAATAGTTGCATAGTAGTGTTAGACATTTTGATGTTAGCAGCAGCCCGAGCCAGGAGCGCAGGCATTGGCAGGAAGTTTATCCGTTTGTGAGGTGGCAATTTTGATAGACTCGCCGGGCTTTTGGGCGAAGACGGTAACACTGAAAATACCTGTAGAGCCACTTTTGAAGGCTTCTAGCTCTGCTTCGGATAAGTACTTGTTGAGAATGTCATTTGGGATAACTATAGCTTTCTGCTTCTGCACTAACACGTTTTCAAATCCCGTTGACTCGATGTAGCCAAGATACTCATCCTTTTGAATAGCACCAGCTACGCAACCAGCATACATTTCAGCATCCTCCTGAAGAGCTTTTGGCAAGTCGCCTACCAGCACAATGTCTGAAATACTGAAATGGCCTCCTGGCTTCAGCACCCGGTATATTTCTTTGATAACGTTTTGTTTGTTGGGCACCAGGTTGAGTACGCAATTGCTCACAATCACATCGGCAACATTGTCCGAAACAGGCATTTCTTCAATATCACCCTGGCGGAATTCCACGTTGTTGTAACCTAGCTTTTCAGCATTGTTACGGGCCTTTTTAATCATCGCTTCTGTGAAGTCGATGCCAATTACTTTGCCGATTTCGTCGGTTTCGTGCCGTGCTACAAAGCAGTCGTTTCCAGCGCCAGAACCCAAATCAATTACCGTATCTCCTTTTTGGATTTTAGCAAACTGTGTAGGAAGCCCGCATCCCAAGCCAAGATCGGCTTCCTGAGCGTAGCCCTGCATTCCGGTGTAGTCGTCGGTCATGATATTATACACCTCGTTTGACGAACCACCTGCGCCGCAACATGAAGATTGGTTCACGGAGATGTCTTGCTCGGCGATCTTGTTGTATTTTTCACGAACTATTGTCTTAAGCTCCTCGTAGGTTTTCATATTTTCAGTTGTTTAATTGCAATATTACGATGCCTGTTGGCAAATTTTTTTAGCAGCAGAAGGGATGTCGGTCAAACATCTTATTAAATAGACCCTTTATTTCCGTCCAACGAACCGGATCAATGCAATAGCTTACAGAGACTCCCTCAATCGTACCTTTTATAATACCCATGTCTTTTAGCTCTCTCAAGTGCTGACTGATGGTGGCTTGTGCCAAACCCAACTCTTCCACCAGGTCACCATTGATACAAGCATTGGTTTTGAGCAAAAAATCAATGATCGCTACACGGGCAGGATGAGCGAATGCCTTAGCAATGAGGGCTAGGTCATTTTGTTCAGCAGTAAAGAGATCAGTTTTAGTTACACCCATAACTTTTGATTACATTGCAATATTACGATTAATAAATTCATTTGTCAAATACCCCTGTAAAATTTTACCATTACATTTGTCAATAAGCTAAATAAAAACCTATGACCACTGAAATCATGCTCCCGATATGGCGAATGGGCCGGACCAGGCTCACTAACCAGTTGCCCTCGATTAGCTCCGAGAGCTTGCCGTTGAGAATCCATCCCGATAGCAATTCGATAGGCTGGCTACTCAGGCACATCGCAGAGGTGGAGCTGCTTTTTGCCAAAAATGTATTTGGAAGGCCTTTGCAGGTGAAGCTATCGACAGTCGGGCAGGGCATAAAGGACTTGGGGCACTTTACCAACCTTGAGGAACTCAAAGGGTTGCTCGACGAATCGGGCAGAGAGCTTGAAGCGGCCATTTTGGATCAGGAAGACGGAAGCTGGTCTACTGAGGTTACTACCCGGGAGTTTGGAACGATCACTAAGGCTGAGGCACTTTCACGCATCACTACGCACACCGCATGGCATGCAGGTCAAATAGCGATTATTAAAAAGTATGCTGTAGCCGGGTAGAAGCTTGCACTACCCGAAACGCTTTTTTGAATGCAACACAGCATCATTAATTCGTTTTTTTATTTCAGACAAGGGCAATTTTTCTTTCAGTTTGGGTGGGTCAATGGCAGGATCGATATCATAAAAGTAGTTGACTGACCTCAAAGCAATGAGCGGGTTGAAATTAGGGTACTTAGTAGTGTAGAAGGCGATCATTTCGTCCATAGAGAAATGCTCTAGCAGATAGTAGACATCAATAAAGTCCTTGAGCCGCTTCCCCGAGTTTGAAATGGCGTTGAGCTTCATGGCGGCTATGTCCTCTTTCCCAAGAAACGTGATGTCCTCTTCGGTTATTGGAGGCTTCACCAGTGGATAGTTATGGCGGACGAAGTCAACCTTCACGCCTTCGATAAAGCCGATAATAGTGTTTCTGACATTCAACTTGACATCAAAATCAAACCCCGAAGCATTGATATAATCAATAAGACGCTGGTTGTTTATATCCTGGGAAGTGAAAAGGTCAATGTCAATTGAGTCCCGATGGCCAAGTTGCAATGTCA
>TARA_R110001606_G_scaffold79601_1_pt1 | contig 55815 bp, 56 predicted proteins | sample TARA_R110001606 | Tara Oceans TARA_R110001606 (sample SAMEA4398315) | marine metagenome | biome: Polar Biome; feature: [SRF] surface water layer (ENVO:00010504); material: water (ENVO:00002006), including particulate matter (ENVO:01000060) such as... | depth 5 m
CCGGAAAAAACGATCTTTTCAGGTGGAATACCTGCCTGCAACGCGCGGCGAAGTTCGCCTTCGGAGACCACATCCGCGCCCGATCCGAGATTGGCAAGCGTGCGGATCACCGCCTGATTGGAATTGGCCTTCAGCGCATAGCAAACGAGGGCATTCGCGCCATCGAACGCGCCGGAGAATACTTTGTAGTGCCGCTCCAATGTTGCGGTGGAATAACAATAAAACGGCGTGCCCACTGCCTCGGCAATGACGCGCAAGGGAACACCCTCGGCATAGAGCTCGCCATTCTTATAGGTAAAATGATCCATTTTCCGACAATCTGTAAAAAATCAGCTCTTCTTGGGCTCGGACTTCGGCGCGTCCGGTGAATATTTGGGCGGGCTTTTCACACCACAGGCAGCAACGGAAAGGGCCGTCAACAGGATGACAAGCATCGTCAAGAATGCCCGTTTCATTTCGCCCCCCTTTCCTTTGTCCGGACTTTTCGCCAGCGGGCAATCTGCTCACGCACATTCGACGGCGCCGTGCCACCATAACTCACCCGACTGGCAACAGAATTCTGGACGCCGAGCACCTTATATATATCATCCGTGATCTCGCTTTCCACCGACTGCATCTGGTCAATCGATAAATCTTCCAGACCACATTTGTTGTCTTCGGCCAGCTTTACAAGAGTGCCGGTAACATGGTGAGCCCGACGGAACGGCATGTCGAGCTTCTGCACCAGCCAGTCCGCAAGATCGGTTGCCGTTGTGAAACCGGCACCGGACGCTGCGGTCATGATCTCGCCATTGACCTTGATGTCACGGATCATCCCGCTCATAGCGGCAAGGCAAAGCTGCAGGTTATCGGCGGCATCAAAGACCGGCTCTTTATCCTCCTGCATGTCCTTGCCGTAAGTCATGGGCAACCCCTTCATCATCATCAGAAGAGTGGTGAAGGCGCCCGCGCTTCGTCCAGCCTTGCCACGGATCAGCTCCGCCGCATCCGGATTTTTCTTCTGCGGCATGATGGAGGAACCGGTCGAGAAGCTATCGGAACATTCAACGAAACGGAACTGCGCGCTCGACCAGATAACGATCTCCTCGGCGAGCCGGGAAAGATGCATGGAACAGATGGACGCGAAGCTCAGGAATTCCAACGCAAAATCCCGATCCGATACACCGTCAAGGGAATTGGCCGTCGGCCGGTCGAACCCCAGCGCTTTCGCCGTCTGTTCCCGATCGATGGGGAAGGAAGTACCGGCCAGCGCCGCCGAGCCGAGCGGGCTTTCATTTAAGCGCGCGCGGGCATCTGCAAGCCGCCCACGATCACGTGCGAACATTTCGACATAGGCCAGCATGTGATGTCCAAAAGTGACGGGCTGCGCCGCTTGCAAATGGGTGAAGCCCGGCATGACGGTATCCGCCTCCGCTTCTGCCTGATCGAGTAGCGCGTCCAGCAGATCAGCAAGTTCCCCATCCAGATGGTCCATGGTATCGCGCACCCAGAGCCGGAAATCCGTCGCCACCTGATCGTTGCGTGAACGCGCCGTATGCAGTCTTCCTGCTGCATCGCCGATCAGTTCGCGAAGGCGCGCCTCCACATGCATGTGGATATCCTCAAGCGCCGGGTCCGTCTTGAAATTTCCTGCCTCGATCTCACGAAGAATTGTCTGCAACCCGTCCTGAATTTTCTGGCCATCTTCCTTGGAAATGATATTGCAATCGATCAGCATACTGGAATGCGCCATCGAACCCATTATATCTTGGGCGTAGAGCCGACGGTCAAAGTCAATGGAGGCATTGATCCGTTCCATAATTTCGGCGGGGCCTTTGGCAAACCTGCCGCCCCAAAGCTCATTTGCGCTCATTTTCGGGCTCGCTTTGTAACAATTGGACGTAAGACAATTAAAATGATCAGACCCATGAAATTCACAAGCCTGCTGTTCTTGCTTACATTTACAGGGCTTGTAGCGGGAACATCAACAGCTTTCTCTGAAAATATGGATGGATTACTCACTGGCGAGATGCAGAATTTCGCCCCTTACGACACGCCGCGCCCGTTCAAGGATTTTACTTTTCTGAATGCTGATGGTGAACAGGAACGTATTTCAGACTATCAGGGCAAAGTCATACTGCTGAATTTCTGGGCGACATGGTGCGCGCCCTGCCGTAAGGAAATGCCAAGTCTGGATCGTTTACAGGGAACGCTTGGCGGCGATGACTTTGAAGTTCTCGCGATCGGACAGGATCTTCAGGGAATGGGGAAAGTGACGGATTTCTTCACCAAGCTCGGCATCCAGAATCTGGTGGCCCTGAATGACAAGACGGTCAAATCAGGTCGAGGGGCCGGCGTGTTCGGTTTGCCCGCCAGCATCCTCTTGAACCGGGAGGGAGAGGAAATCGGACGTCTTGTCGGCCCGGCGGAGTGGGATACACCGGAGGCGATGGCCTTAATCAGGCATGTTATTGCCGAGTCATGAAGACGGCGGCGGACCGTCTTTCCGGCGTTTGATCAGATAAAGCCGGAACACCCGCTCCACACCCCAACTGATCGCCAGATATAGTGCCGCATTTGCAAGCGTCACAATCATCAGATCAGCGCCAAGCCCGTAATCTTGCTTCTCAACACCGATATAAAACTGGAAGGCCAATATAAGGAAGAGGCCCGCACCGGCAATCGATCCGACCAGCAGCCGCAGTTTCCCATCTGTCCAGGGTACCGCCATCAGGCACAGGAAAGTCGCCGCCTGAAATACTGCCGCCCAAAGATCAACACCGAGTTCTGTCATTCGCTGTCAAGAACCGTCAACGCCACATCGACCATCGGACGAAGCAGTGCCTCATTCGGATTGACCTTGCCGATAACGCGAATTCCTTGCATGACGCCCACAAAAAAGGCGGCAAGCGAGGCTGCGTCCCGTTTTGACTTGAACTCACCTTCCCGCTGTCCGCGCTCTATCAACTCTTTCAGGGCCGTTTCCATATCCTCGAAGAAAATACGGACCCTGTCCGCACATTCGTCATCGCGGGAACAGAGCTCAACTGCCGCATTCGTCATGAAGCAGCCCCGGCGTTTGGGGTCCATGACTTGCTTTTGCGTAAAAACATACATGAATTTGGAAAGAATCTCGCGCGGATCGCCTTTTTGCCGCAGCACATCCGTACGAAGCAACGCGCCGGTACCATACTGGTCCAGCGCTGCGAGATACAGGCTGTGCTTGTCACCAAACGTGTCATAAAGGCTGCCGCGATTAATGCCCATGCAATCGACAAGGTCCTGAATGGACGTCGCCTCATAGCCTTTCGCCCAGAAAGCTTGCATCGCCTTATCCAGCGCTTCTTCGCGATTGAAGCATTTTGTTCGTGCCATATACCGATCCGTCCGGCGACCTGATTACAGTCTGAAGAATAATTATATACGGGTTTCCCCGGGAAGCAAAGCCGCCAACCCTTCCCTATATGTAGGAAATTTGAGGGAAATCCCAAGTTCCGACTTGATTTTGCTATTTCCGACACGCTTGCTGTCCGAATAGAAGCTCCGCGCCATCGGGCTTAAATCAGCCACATCGAAATCAACCAGCGGCGGCGGCGTTATGCCAAGCAATTCCGCTGCATGGCTGACAACTTCCTGTGGCGGCGCCGGTTCGTCATCCGCCACGTTATAAATTGCGCCCGGATTAGGTTTTTTCATCGATGCGACAAGAATCGCCGCCAGATCGGCCACATGAATGCGCGAGAAAACCTGACCGGGTTTTTCAATACGCCGGGCTTTCCCGTTTTTTAAAGACACAAGCTGGTTCCTGCCCGGGCCGTAGATGCCCGGAAGCCGGAAAATATGCAGCGGCAACCCACGGGTTTCATACAGGCCGCGCCAGGCCTTTTCTGCCAGCATTCGTCTCTCCCCGCGCTTGCCTGAGGGGTTATACGGGCTTTCCTCGTCAACCCAGCCGCCGTCAAGATCGCCATAGACCCCGGTCGTAGAGAGATAGCCGATCCATTTCAGGTTCGGTAGACTTACGATCTGCTCCCTCATTTCATCATAGACTGGATCACCAAGGTCATCCGGCGGGATCGAGAGAAGAATATGGCTGACTTCCTTTGTCAGGTTTGAGAAATCCGGTATCGGCGATCCACGTCGAAATGGAAAAATCGAGAATTCACTCGTTTCTCCGTCCAAGGGAGGCGTTCGGCTTGTGCCCAACACCTCCCAATCCGGATAGTCTGCCGCAATCTGCCGCGCCGTGAAGCCGAGGCCGAAACAAAAAAGCTGCTGGGTCATTTTACTCCTGTGTAGTGGACTGATCCGACCGGCCAAGCATAACCCGCGCCGAAACCGATTGCTTTACGGAAACCAGAAGTTCCGCCCCACCCTGCGGCGCCGGGGCAGACTCTGCGGCACCGGATTTCATCATCATGGGGCGAGAGACCGCATCCATGGTCTGCATCGGGTATATCTGCACAAAATCGACATTGCGGACATGGTAGTCGGCTCCCGGCATCACCTTATTCAGCCTCGCGACCTCATCGAGAGCCTGCTGATATATCTGCGCCCTCAGGTCAGCCCGAAGCGTCTCAAACTCTTCAAGCGACGGCGTGAAGTCGACATCGGAAATCGTTACCTTATAGCCCGGGCTGCTCGTCTCTTTCGCGCGGTCCTGCAGCCCTGCGAGCTTCGCCTCCGGAATGCGGGCCTCCGCACTGACGTACCAGCGGTTCAGGCCAGTCTGGTCAAGTTGCTGACGGGACGACGTAATGCGCCAGTCCACGTCGGACGCCAGCGCATTTAGCGATGAATCAATCCGGTTTTTAAGCTCCGCCGCATCTTCCTGCTGCTGCACCAGTTCTACATAGACTGACACCCGAGCCGTATCGGTTTTCACCCATCCTTCAGTCGTCAGGTTCAACACGACCTGATCCTGCTGGTTATGATATCTGTGGGGCATTTCTGCCGCTGCGAGGGGAATGATACTCAAAAAAGCGATAGTGGCGATAACCAGTCTGTTCATGCTAGAACTCCTAATATAGTCAATTTTATTTTTCGCATGTAGGGTCGAATCACGACCAATTTAAGGCATTTCATGTTCAGACGCTTTTTATCTGTATATCTCTTTCTAGCGTGCTCCGCCGTGGTTGTCCCGCTTATTGCGCAGGAAGCAGCGGCGTCCGACGGCGTGCGCACCCAGGAAAGCGAGTATGAAACATGCCTGACCCTAACCCGCCGGGAACCTCAAAAAGCCTTTGAATCGGCGCTTGCCTGGCGCGATTCCGGTGGCGGGTTTCCGGCCCGTCACTGCGTCGCTCTGGCACTGGTGGCCATGAAAAAATACAATCATGCCGCCATGACGCTTGAAGAACTGGCCGAAGACATGCAGTCTTCGGGCTCCGAACTGCTTGTCCCCGTCCTGATGCAGGCTGCCAATGTGTGGCTGCTCGGTGAGAATTACGGGCGGGCGGAAGCAATGGCAACTGCCGGGCTGACAATTGATCCGGAGAATATTGACCTGTTGATCGACCGGAGCCGCATTTATGCAAAAGTCGGTGAGTATCAGAAAGCCTTCGATGACCTGGACATTGCGCTAAAGCTTAATCCAGCGCGCAGCGATGCATTGACCTTCCGCGCAGCGGCATGGCGCCATCTTGGCGATAATGCAAGGGCTCTGGAAGATGTGGAGCTTGCGCTGTCCCTGAACCCCGACCTGCCCGATGCCCTGATCGAGCGCGGTATTCTCTATCAGACTGCCGGGAAACCCGATCTTGCCCGTAAGGACTGGCTTCAAGTGCTTGAGTTGGCAACCAACACCCCCGCCGGCGACGAAGCCCGCCGCCATCTCGAAGCCCTCGACGTCAATAAAGATAAATAGACCTTTTAACCGCCCATCGCCAACCGGCGCCGATATTCCAGCGCCTCCGCGATATGCGAACGGAGGACAGCTTCACTGTCTTCAAGATCCGCCAGGGTCCGCGCAACCTTCAGGACACGGTGGTAGCCACGGGCAGAAAGCTTCAATTTACCGATTGCATCCTGTAGAAGCGCTTTCGCGGATGTGTCTAAGATTACGAACCGCTCCAACACCTCCCCTTCCGCATCTGCATTCGTGCGAAGAGGTGTCGGATGATCAATATCCTGATACCGCCGACGCTGTATCTCCCGTGCCTTGGCGACCCGGGCGGCAACCATTTGCGACGTTTCCGTCGGCGGCGGCAACGTCAAATCCGCCGCGGAGACCGCAGGGACGTCAATATGGATATCAATACGATCCAACATGGGGCCGGAAATACGGGAGCGATATTCCATGGCGCATTTCGGGACACGCGCACAGGCCTGGGCCGGGTCATCCAGATGACCGCAGCGGCAGGGATTCATCGCCGCAATGAGCTGCATCCGCGCCGGGTACGTCACATGCAGATTGGCGCGGGCAACAACGGCCTTGCCAACCTCGACCGGCTGACGAAGAGATTCCAGAACCTGACGGTTGAATTCCGGCAGTTCGTCAAGAAAGAGAACGCCGAGATGGGCAAGCGAGACTTCCCCCGGCTTTGCCCCCCGGCCACCGCCCACCATCGCCGCGACAGAGGCGGAATGATGCGGATCGCGAAAAGGACGGCGGCGAGAGAGCCGCCCCTCTTTCATTTCCCCGGCGATGCTGGAAATCATGTTCACCTCCAACGCCTCGGCAGCATCTAACGGTGGAAGAAGCCCAGGCATCCGCGCCGCCAGCATTGACTTGCCGGAACCGGGCGGCCCCGTCATCAGCAGGTTATGGCCGCCCGCCGCCGCAACCTCCAGCGCCCGCTTGGCGGTTTCCTGACCCTTGATATCCTCAAGTTTCAGGAAAAGCTCTTCCTCGATAATCTCCCCATGCTGCGGCGGCGTAAGAACCTGATTTCCCTTGAAATGATTAATCAGGGACAGCAAATTGGACGGGGCCAGCACCTCCAGATCACCCGCCCACGCCGCCTCGGCACCCGACGCGGCCGGACAGATGATATTCCTGTCTTCGCCTACGGCGGCGACAGCGGCGGGCAGCACCCCGCTTACCGGATTGCAGCTGCCGTCCAGCGACAATTCCCCCAGCACATAATATTCCTCCAGCTCATCGGCTGGAAGGATACCCATTGCCGTCAGGATCCCCAGCGCAATCGGAAGGTCATAATGCGCGCCCTCTTTCGGCAGGTCCGCGGGCGCAAGGTTGATCGTAATACGTTTAGGCGGCAACCCGATGCCAAGGGAGGTGAGCGCGGCACGCACCCGCTCCTTACTCTCCGCAACGGATTTATCGGCAAGACCGACGATGGTGAATGCCGGGAGCCCTGACGCCATCATCACCTGGACGTCCACCTCCCGCACCTCAAGCCCTTGAAAGGCCACGGTCTTGATCCTTGCCTGCATGTCAACTTTCGCACGTTAAAATTTCATGCGTTAAACGTTATCACGCGTTTAAAGAATATTCATGGTTAAAATTCAGGGAGGACGGAAGGTCAGCGGAGGGAGTTATTGCTCACCTTTTCTTCGAGACAATCCCATATCGTTGCCTCCAGCCTCACATCATCGAAACGGTTTATCTCCTGAAGGCCGGTTGGGGACGTGACATTGATCTCCGTCAGATAGTCGCCGATGACATCAATTCCGACAAAAATGAGACCCTGTTCCTTCAGCGCCGGGCCAATCGCACGGCAGATTTCTGTCTCACGCGTGGTGAGAACGGATTTCACGGCCTTGCCCCCGACATGCATGTTGGAGCGAACCTCCCCTGCCTGCGGTACGCGGTTGATGGCGCCGACCGGTTCCCCATCAACAAGAATGATCCGCTTGTCGCCTACTCGCACTTCGGGAAGATATTTCTGGACAATCATCGGCTCTCGGTAGAATTGGGTGAACATCTCACAGAGAGCCGTCAGGTTCTCATCATCCGGCTTGATATGAAAGACGCCTGCACCGCCATTGCCATAGAGAGGCTTGACGATTATGTCCTTGAATTCGGACCGAAACTCCTTGATTTCTGCAAGGTTGGAAGAAATCAGCGTTGGCGGCATGATGCCGTCAAAATGCGTGACAAACAGTTTCTCAGGCGCGTTGCGGACGCTCACCGGATCATTGACAACTAACGTTTGCGGATGGATATGCTCCAGCAGGTGGGTCGCCGTGATATAGGACATGTCAAACGGCGGATCCTGCCGCATCAACACCACATCCATGGTTGCGAGGTCAACCCGCTCAATAGTTCCCGCCGTAAAATGATTACCCGGCTCACGGCGCAGGGTTATTGGGCGGACATTGGCCACGATCCGCCCTTGCGAGAAAGACATGTCCTGCGGTCCATAGTGAAACAGGCCATGGCCGCGCGCCTGCGCCTCGAGCCCGAGAACGAAGCTGCTGTCCCCTTTAATATCAATACTCTCAATGGGGTCCATCTGTATGGCTACGGCAAGACTCATTTTCCCGACTTTCTTGTTAAATTTATGCGCCGCTTTTCTATTGATAGCAGGAAGTTATCCTGCCCGCGCCCATTCATCAAGCCGAGTTAAGTTCCGATTTCATTTTTACATAGCTGACAATATGACGAACGCCGGAGATTTCCTTGGCGTGGTTTTTAACACGCTGCAACTCCGCCTCATTCTGGGCAATCCCCATCAGATATACCGTTCCGTTTACGGTTTCGACGGAATAGTTGATGTTGAGAATTTCCGCGTCACGCAAAAGCTTTAGCTTCAGTTTGGTCGTAATCAGGCTATCGGATGCGAAGTTCGAGAGTGACTCGCTTCCGGCTACCGTCACATCGTTATGAACCTCCTTTACACCTTTCACGCCCCAGACAAGTTTTGTGAGCATCAGCCGGTCTTCCGGCGTCGGCACTTCTCCGGTTATTAATACCGTCCCGTCGATGACGGTCGTCGATGTCGAGGTGAAGATCGGCTCGCTCTTTTGGAATATGGCATTGGCGATCTGCACCTTGATGGTAGCATCATCTACCACGGTGCCGACGGAACGTTCTTCCGCAACTGCAACGCCGCCAATCGCCGCGCCGCCCAGAATTACAGTCGGGGTACAGCCGCTCAGGAAAGTGAGTGCAAAGAGAGTGAGAAAAGCAGAAGCAACATATTTCATTCCGGTACGCCTTTAACTATGATTATACAACTACTATAAAACCAATTTCATCTGGTTGAAAGGCCCTGTTCAGGTGATTTCCCATGCACCTTCAATATGACGGGGCCATCGCCAGAAGGAGGTAACAAGCAACACATCGAAGCGCAGAGAATACTCACGGAATTTTGGCCTTTCCATGACGAAAGCTTCGAGAGCGCGGGCAATGCGGCGTTTTTGTCGGTTGCTAATGGCCTCTGCGGCTTCATTGATTCGCGAACGTGATTTCACCTCAATGGCAACCAACAGCGAACCGCGCCGCGCGATAATGTCTATTTCACCAACGGGTTTGCGATAGCCTCTCGCCACAATATGGTAACCCTTGAGACGCAGCATGTTTGCCGCCAGCATTTCCGAAACGCGCCCACGGATATAGGCGCGTTGCCGTTTGCGCTTCGATGCCTCCATTGAACTATGTGCCAAAATGTCGCCCCATAAAGCGGATTATAATGTTGCGCTTAATAATTTACTTGCCCGTCTGCCGGACGTTACCTAGTCTTTCTGGTCAGGAACTCCAGAAAAAACACCAACGGAGCGGAAATTTGATTTCCCAAAACACCACGATGGCGTCACCTCCCAAGCTGAATTGGAAATCGCTGACGCATGTCATTCTTGTGGGCCTGCTTGCCCTCATCATATCTGCCTGCCAACCCGCAAGGACACTGGATACGGGACAAGATGATAGCACAAAGACACCACCGTCCCAAGAATTAGAAGACTTGCTTCCGCCCGAACAGACACCCTCGACAGAAGATCTATCGGACACCCCGACAGTTGACCCGCTAACACGGCTGATTGACCCCGCACCGCCAGTAACTGGCCTTAGGGCACCGCAGCTGACGGGCGCAGAGCCAGTCAAGATTGCCATTTTGCTCCCTCTCTCAGGATCGACAGCTGCAATCGGTAATGACCTGTTGCACGCCGCCAATATCGCACTCTTTGACCTCGCCAATACGGAACTGCAGCTCCTACCTTTCGACACCAAAGGAACGCCGCGCGGCGCGGAAAGCGCCGCGGCTGAAGCACTGGTCGCAGGGGCGCAATTGATTCTCGGTCCGCTTTTCTCGTCTTCCGTCGGCCCTGTTCGTGCCCTCGCGCAGGAACGCGGCGTCAATGTCATAACCTTTTCAACGGATACCACCGTTGCCGGTGACGGCGTCTATGTGATGGGCTTGACAGTCGGGCAGCAGATAAAACGGGCCATGGAGTTTGCCTATCGTCAGGGGCTTTTCAATTTCGCTGTACTCGCACCGGATTCACCATATGGAGATGCCGTCGTCAGGAATGTGGGCGAAACCACCGCCGCCCTTGGCCTCTCCCTCGACCGGACGGTTCGCTACCCGGTCAATGTCGCCTCTGGCTCGCAGGAGCTGCATGAAATCGCAAAAATACTGGGCGATTACGAACTCCGGCAACGGCAGCTTGCGAAAGAGATCGCACTCTATGAAAACCGCGAAGATGAAGAGTCCAAGGCACTTGTCAAACGATTGGAGAAACTGGATACGTTCGGTGAAGTATCTTTTGACGCCCTTATCATCCCGGAAGGTGGCGCACGGCTAAAGGAATTGGCTTCTCTGGTGTCCTATTATGACATTGACCCCGAGATAGTGCAGTTTATCGGCACCGGCCTTTGGGAGGATCCGTCCTTGTCCGCAGAACCCGCGCTTGTCGGCGGCTGGTTTTCCGCGCCCTCACCTAGTAGCGCCGCTGCCTTCAGGGAGCGGTTCAATAGTTTGTATGGATATCAGCCCTCCCGGATCGCCAGCCTGGCCTATGATGCCATGGCGCTGGCGGGCGTCATGGCCACGGATCCAAACGATATTCGTTTTACGCGCGAAGCTATCGAGAATCCAAGTGGCTACACCGGATATGACGGAATTTTCCGCTTTCCTGAAAATGGTATCGCGGAAAGAGGCCTTGCCGTTCTCGAGGTTGGGCCAAAAAGCCAGAGGGTTCTGGAGCCTGCACCAACCAGCTTTACCCCGGTCTTAAACTAGAATTTCCGGAAGCAGGCTGTTAAGGACGAGACGACCTTTCTTCGTCGCGCGGATTCGGTGGTCATCCTCGATCATCAATCCGGCCTCAACAAGCTGATCAAGCCGGTCACGCCTCAGGAAATGCGCCATAGGCATGCCGATGGCGGCGTCGAAATTCTCGTACCAAACACCCTCTTCAAGGCGCAATCCCATCAGCAGCATTTCCTCCGCCCGCTCCTCAGGTGAAGGAAGCGGGATAACGGTTTCCGCGCCTTGTCCGGCTGTCTCAACAGCCGCAAGCCATCTCTCCGGCCGTTTTTTTTGTTGATAGGCAGTGCGCACCCCCGCCTCTATGACACGCCCGTGAGCGCCCGGCCCAATCCCCAGATATTCGCCGTAGCGCCAATAGGTCAGGTTGTGGCGGCATTCAAATCCCGGACGCGCATGATTTGAAATTTCATAGGCCGGCCACCCCGCCTCAGCGCAGACGGACTGGGTTATTTCAAAGAGTGTCTCTGCCTTTTCTTCCGGCGGAATTTGAAATTCGCCGCGGCGCACTGCCCCGGCAAAGCCCGTATTCGGCTCTATCGTCAACTGATAGAGGGATAAGTGATTGCCCGCCAATGACAACGCCTGTTCAAGGTCCGCCCGCCATCCTTTTGGCGTCTGTCCCGGCAGGGCATAAATAAGATCGAAAGAAATATTCGAGAAATGCGCACGGGCAAGCTCTATGGCGTTCAGCGCCTCACTCACCGAATGCTCCCTTCCGAGGAATTTGAGCGCATCGTCACGCATCGACTGCACCCCGAGGGATAATCGCATCACCCCGGCCTGCCGATAGGCCGCGAAGGACGCCGCCTCGACGGAGGTCGGGTTTGCTTCCAATGTAATCTCAATGTCGTCAGCAAAAATAAAATGCCGCCTTGCGCCATCTATGAGTGCCGAGACCGTTTCCGGCTCCATAAGGGAGGGGGTGCCGCCCCCGAAGAAAATGCTTGTCAGTTTTTTTGGCGAAACCCGCGTCGCAAACCAGTCGAGTTCTGCCAGCAACGCCGCCGTCCAGCGTTTTTGGTTGACAGCTTCGCGGACATGGCTGTTAAAATCACAATAGGGGCATTTTTTTCGGCAAAACGGCCAGTGAAAGTAGAGACCAAAACCGGGATCAGGTGCCCTATTTTTGTTTGAAGCAGGCATCTATCAACTGCCGAAACGCATCCGCCCGATGGCTCATGGCATGTTTCGCCTCAGGCTCCATCTCCGCAAACGTCATGTCATAGCCATTTGGAACGAACATTGGGTCATAACCAAAACCTTTGTTACCGCGCGGAGGCCAGATCGCCGTCCCCTCCACCCGGCCCTCAAAGCTTTCCACATGCCCATCCGGCCAGGCAAGGGTAAGCGCGCAGATGAACTGGGCCGCCCGTGCCTTTGGCGTCATGGCGCCCTTCTTTTCAAGCTCGTCTTCGACTTTGCGCATCGCAAGGGAAAAATCTTTTCCCGGCCCCGCCCAGCGGGCAGAATAAATACCGGGCGCGCCGTCCAGCGCCTCCAGTGCAAAACCGGAATCATCGCTCAACGCCAGCATATTGGCGCCGCGGGCAGAGGCAAGCGCCTTTATCTCCGCATTGGCAATGAAACTGTCGCCATCTTCCACGGGTTCGGGAAGGCCAAGACTCCCTGCGGAAATTGGCTCTACATCAAATGGCGCAAGCAAATCGCTAATTTCCCGCAACTTACCCGGATTATGACTGGCGACAACGAGCTTGCCTCCCTCAAATTTCCGGCGTTCCCTCAAAGACCAAGAGCCTCGCGCTGCAGGGTGCAAAGTTCCTTCACTCCTTTTTTTGCTAATGCGAAAAGGGAAGCAAATTCAGCTTCACTGAAGGGATTCTCTTCTGCGGTGCCCTGTATCTCGATGATCTGTCCGTCTGATGTGAGGACAAAATTCGCATCCGCTTGCGCATTGCTGTCTTCGGGATAATCAAGATCAAGCACTGGCGTGCCCTTGTAAATGCCGCAGGAAACCGCCGCGACTTGTCCCTTCATTGGAACTTCAAGGATTTTCCCCTGCTCTACCAGCGTTTCGAATGCCTGATAAAGCGCAACATATGCCCCGGTGATGGAAGCCGTGCGTGTACCGCCGTCAGCCTGGATAACATCGCAATCGACCGTGATCTGCCGCTCGCCAAAGCCCTCTATATTCACCAGCGCGCGAAGCGACCGCCCGATAAGGCGCTGGATTTCAACGGTTCGGCCCTGCTGCTTTCCGCGCGCCGCCTCACGTCCCATGCGCGATCCGGTGGAACGTGGCAGCATGCCATATTCCGCTGTCACCCATCCCTTGCCGCTATTGCGCAGAAATGGAGGAACTCTCTCCTCGATACTGGCGGTGCATAACACATGGGTATCCCCACATTTGATGAAGCAGGACCCTTCTGCATTCTTCGCATAGCCGGGTTCCATGATGATGTTGCGAAGTTGATCGTTGTCTCGACCGGAGGGGCGCATAAATCTTCCTTTATCTGGGATTCAAGTTTGGCGCCTGTTGTACCTGCTGCACCAGATTGACGCAAGCCTCCCGCGTCACTACATTCATGCAGGATAACTGGACTATTCTGGTTCATAGTGAAAGCAAGATGACAATTCAGGAACTCAACGAGCGGAGCCGCACAGTCTTCCGGCATATAGTCGAAACTTATATGCAAACGGGGGAGCCTGTCGGCTCGCGTACCCTGTCACGTATCACGGACCTTGATCTCTCCGCGGCGTCAATCCGCAATGTAATGGCGGACCTGGTGGACGGCGGACTTTTATACTCCCCCCATACCTCTGCCGGTCGGCTCCCAACCCAGCAAGGGCTAAGGCTTTTTGTGGACGGTATCCTTGAGCTTGGCAACCTGACGGAAAGCGAACGCGCGGACATCAAGGCCAGATGCGCCGTGGATGGCCGTAATTTCGAAGAAATGTTGACAGAAGCCTCCTCCATGCTGTCCGGCCTGTCGAACTGCGCTTCGCTGGTGATCGCGCCGAAAAGTGACAGCTCCGTCAAACAGATTGAGTTCGTCCGTCTCGGCATCGATCGCGCATTGGTCATCATCGTCACGGCGGATGGCATGGTGGAGAACCGGGCGATAGAATTGCCCCCTGGCCTCACCGACTCCGCCCTTCGCGAGGCGGCGAATTACCTGACGACACGTTTGGCCGGACGCACACTGCAGGCGACTAAAAGCGAGATCCAGCGGGAACTGGATAGCCATCAGGCACAACTCGACGAACTGACACAGGATCTGATCGCTCATGATATTGCGAGTTGGGGCGGCCGGGAGACATTGATTGTCCGCGGCCACTCCAACCTCCTTCAGAATGTGCAAGCCCTTGAAGATCTTGAGAAAATAAAGGACCTGTTTGACACTCTTGAAGTCAAGAAAGAGCGGATTAAATTATTGGAACTGGCCGAGAGCGGACGCGGCGTGAAAATATTTATTGGCTCCGAGAACAATCTTTTCTCGCTTTCAGGGACATCAATGATTATTTCTCCCTATCAGAACAGTCAGGATCAGGTCGTCGGCGCTATCGGTGTGATTGGTCCGACGAGATTGAACTACGCCCGTATCGTCCCGATGGTGGACTATACGGCAAAAGTGATTGGTAAATTGCTGGATTAGGATACAGACGGAATGAATGAGTCAAAACAGCAGCCCCTGAATGAACAGGAAGACGGCAAGAAGATGTCAAATGAAGCGGAGACCGATGTGCAGGCGGCGGAAGCCGGGGGAAAAGCAGCCCTTGAAGCCGAGGCGGCGGAAGGAACGGAGCAAGAGGATATTCTTGCTATAAAAGATGCCGAAATCGCGGAGCTTAAGGACAAGCTCCTTCGTGCCATGGCAGATGTCGAGAATATGCGCCGTCGTGCTGAACGGGAAAAGCAGGACGCACATAGCTATGCCGTCACAAAATTCGCCCGGGACATTTTGGGTGTGGCAGACAATATGCGGCGGGCGATCGAGAGTATTCCGGATGAATCGCGCGCAAATCAGGATGTTAAAAACGTCCTGCCCGGCATTGAAATGACCGAATCCGAGCTGTTGAACACGCTGGAAAAGCACCAGATCCGCAAGATTGACCCGAAAGGCGAGAAATTCGACCCGAACCTTCACCAGGCAATGTACGAAATTGAGGATCCGTCAGTGGAACCCGGAACCATTCTGCAAGTGACACAATCGGGCTATGTAATCGCTGACCGTCTTTTGCGCCCGGCGATGGTAGGCGTTGCAAAAGGTGGACAAAAGCGCAGCGAAGCCCGTGTTGATGAGAAGGTTTAGCGCCAGATAGAAGTCTATAGTGCCCGGGGGCGTCCCTTCCCCCGGTAACCATCAGTACTGAAAAAAACTGCCCCGATCGGGTGATCGCACTGGGGAGAGCAAGATATAGATGGTTAAAACACAGCTTCAATGCAAAGGCACACGCAATTATGTCGCGAGCGAATCTGCGTTAATGACAAAGAGCGACCATTCCAGCCCTTGCACTGAATTTATTTCGAACATATATAAGCGGCAACAGACTTCACAGTTTTAAATCCTGGGGATCACTGTGGTGCATGAAGTGGCTGCAATGATCTGCCAATACCAAAGAGGATATGATGGCTAAAGTAATTGGAATTGACTTAGGAACGACCAACTCCTGCATCGCCGTTATGGACGGCAAAAATGCGAAGGTAATTGAAAACTCGGAAGGCGCGCGCACGACGCCGTCAATGGTTGCCTTTACGGAAGACGGCGAAAAGCTCGTCGGCCAGTCGGCAAAACGCCAAGGCGTGACCAACCCGCAAAACACCTTTTTTGCAATCAAGCGTCTCATCGGACGTCGGTTTGATGACAAGACAACCCAAAAAGACCGGGAAATGGTCCCTTACGAGATCGTCAAGGCGGACAACGGGGATGCCTGGGTTGAGTCCCGCGGCGAAAAATACTCACCGAGCCAAATCTCGGCTTTCATCCTTCAGAAAATGAAGGAAACAGCAGAAAGCTATCTTGGCGAAAATGTCACTCAGGCTGTGATCACGGTTCCGGCCTACTTTAACGACGCCCAGCGTCAGGCAACGAAGGACGCCGGTAAAATTGCCGGGCTTGAAGTCCTGCGTATTATCAACGAGCCGACGGCCGCTGCCCTTGCCTATGGCATGGACAAGGCGAACCAGACCGTTGCTGTTTACGACTTGGGTGGTGGTACCTTTGACGTGTCCATCCTTGAAATCGGCGATGGCGTCTTTGAAGTGCGCTCAACCAACGGTGACACCTTCCTCGGCGGTGAGGACTTCGACCTCAAGCTGGTCGACTATCTCGCCGATGAGTTCAAGAAGGAACAGGGCATTGACCTGCGTTCTGACAAGATGGCGCTGCAACGCCTGAAAGAGGCTGCGGAAAAAGCGAAGATCGAGCTTTCCTCTTCCCAGTCCACGGAGATTAACCTGCCCTTTATTACAGCGGATGCCTCCGGGCCGAAGCATATGCAGCTGAAGCTGACACGGTCGCAGTTCGAGCATCTGGTGGAAGACCTGATCAAGCGCACTCTCGCGCCGTGTGAAAAGGCTCTGAAAGATGCAGGCCTGCAAAAGGGTGAAATCGACGAAGTCATTCTCGTCGGTGGTATGAGCCGGATGCCCAAGGTTATCGACGCGGTTAAAAACTTCTTCGGCCGGGAACCTCATAAGGGCGTGAACCCGGACGAAGTTGTCGCCATCGGTGCCGCTATTCAGGCCGGTGTGCTGCAAGGTGACGTGAAAGATGTTCTGCTGCTTGACGTAACCCCGCTGTCGCTGGGTATTGAAACGCTCGGGGGTGTCTTTACCCGTCTGATCGACCGTAATACGACGATCCCGACGAAGAAGAGTCAGACTTTTTCGACCGCCGAGGACAACCAGCAGGCTGTGACCATTCGGGTGTTCCAGGGTGAACGTGAAATGGCCGCGGACAACAAGTTGCTTGGTAACTTCGACCTGACAGAAATTCCGGGTGCGCCGCGCGGTGTCCCGCAGATTGAAGTCACCTTCGATATCGATGCAAACGGCATTGTCAATGTCTCGGCAAAGGATAAGGGCACGGGCCGGGAGCAGAAAATCCAGATTCAGGCCTCCAGTGGCTTGAGCGAAGCCGATATCGACCAGATGGTCAAGGACGCGGAAGAGCACGCCGCCGAAGACAAAGCCCGCAAGGAGAAGGTTGAAGTTGTCAATCAGGCCGACAGCCTCGTCCATGCAACGGAGAAAACGCTTGAGGAAGCGGGCGATAAAGTCGGTGACGACGTGAAAGCCCCGATCGAAAGCGCGCTTACGGAGCTGAAGGAAGCCAAGGACGGTGACGATGTCGAGGCTATCAAGGCGAAAATGGAAGCTCTCCAAGCTGCGTCCATGAAACTCGGTGAAGCATTGTATGCGCAGTCGCAAGGTGATGCTGAGGCCGGGGCCGAAGGAAGCTCAGGCCAGGAAGAGAGCAGTTCTTCGGATGATGATGTCGTTGATGCCGACTTCGAAGAAGTCGACGACGACAAGAAAGATAAATAAGGGTTTTGTTAGGGGAAACCCGCTAGAATCCTATCTTCTAACATACCGCTCCGGCCTGGGAAAACTCGGTCGGGGCGGCATTCGTTGAGTGATAGAACTAAATGGCCAAAATTGATTACTACGAAATTCTTGAGGTAGAGCGCGACGTTGATGCAACGACCCTCAAGTCTGCCTATCGCAAAAAGGCAATGCAATATCATCCGGACCGTAATCCCGGTGACGCCGAAGCAGAAGCCTCCTTCAAGCAAGTCAACGAAGCCTATGAGATACTGAAAGACCCGCAAAAACGCAGCGCCTATGACCAATATGGCCATGCCGCCTTTGAAAACGGTGGCGGTCCCGGCGGCGCCCGAGGCTTCGGTGGTATGGGTGGCGGCTTCAGTGACATTTTCGAAGATCTTTTTGGCGACTTCATGGGCGGTCAGCAAGGGGGCCGCACCCGCGCCCCACGCGGCAGCGATCTTCGCTATAACCTTGAAATTTCTCTTGAAGATGCCTACCACGGCAAAAAAATGGAACTCAAGATACCGACGACGACCCCGTGCGAAAGCTGTGAGGGAACTGGCGCGGAAGCCGGATCGGAGCCCGCCACCTGCGACAGCTGTCAGGGACTGGGCAAGATTCGCGCGCAACAGGGATTTTTCACCATCGAGCGCACCTGCCCAACCTGTCAGGGGCAAGGTCGCGTTATCAAGAACCCCTGCAAGACCTGCCGCGGCGAAGGCCGCGTTGGCCTGGAAAAAACCCTTTCCGTCAATATTCCCGCCGGTGTCGACGATGGCAACCGCATTCGTCTTTCCGGTGAAGGGGAAGCCGGCATGCGCGGTGGCGCGCCGGGCGACCTCTATATTTTCCTCACTGTTCAGGACCATCGTATTTTCCAACGAGATGGCCAGAATATCCATTGCCGTGTTCCCATCCCGCTGACGACCGCCGCGCTTGGCGGGGATATCGAGGTGCCGACACTTGATGGCGCGCGGGCTAAGGTCAGCATCACTGCGGGAACCCAGTCGGGCAGAAAATTCCGTCTGCGTGGCAAGGGGATGCCCGTTATGAACTCCCACAGCCATGGCGATATGTATATTCACACCATCGTCGAGACTCCCGTCAATCTCAGCAAGCGTCAAAAAGAACTTCTGAAAGAATTTGAGTCAGAAGGCAAGGGCGCTCACAGTCCAGAATCGGAAGGCTTTTTCGCGCGCGTGAAGGATTTCCTTGCTGATCTGAAAGACTGAACGGAACCCTCATTCCCGTCTCGCAACATTTCGCTGACTATGCTACATCCCATGTCAGGATAGATAGGGTGTTGTAGCATGAGCGATTTGAAAATTGGAATTGTTGGCGCGGCTGGCCGAATGGGTCGGATGCTGGTAAAGCAAGTCAGTGAAACAGGCGGATGCGTGATTTGCGGCGGAACGGAACCGGAGGGCTCCGACAATATTGGCAAGGACATAAATGCCCTCGCCGGACTTGAACCGTCCGGCATCCTGATTGGCGACGATACAACAAAGCTGTTTGACGAGGCCGATGCGGTTATTGATTTCACGGCGCCCGCCGCTTCGGTTGCTCATGCGAAACTCGCCGCCAAGGCCGGAAAAATACTCGTGATCGGGACAACGGGCCTCACCAACGAACAACAGGACGAAATCACTGATTGCGGGAAGAATGCCGTCATCGTCCAGGGAGCGAATATGAGCCTGGGCGTCAACCTGCTGGCGCAGCTCACTCGCAAGGTTGCCGCCATTCTTGATGACGAGTTTGATGTCGAAATCCTGGAGATGCATCACCACCATAAAGTCGATGCCCCATCAGGCACAGCATTGTTATTAGGCAAAGCCGCAGCGGCCGGTCGCGATGTCGATCATGACAGCGTCGCCGATCGCGGTCGGGACGGCATCACGGGTGCCCGCAAGCGCGGCGATATCGGCTATGCCGTCCTGCGCGGCGGCAATGTCGTTGGCGATCATACGGTTATTTTTGCCGCCGAGAACGAGCGGATTGAACTGACTCATAAGGCGGGGGACCGATCGATTTTTGCCCGCGGGGCTGTCCGGGCCGCTCTCTGGGCGAAAGACAAGCCTGCCGGTAATTATGATATGATGGACGTGCTCGGGCTTGGGGAGTGAAGAAGGCCCCCTTTGCGGTAGGTATCGAGCGCCGCCGCAATCATTTCCTGTACTTCGAGTTTTTCATCTTCACCGAGGAAATTGCCGACCTCGTAGGCGCGTCCGCGATTTGTAATCAGGAGCTGCCCGCCGGTGATCATGGCCCGGGCCCAATAGGCCTCAAACTCCTCAACGACTGACCGGCCATCCGGCGCCATCCGCGTGATAGTCAGATAATCCTGCGCGATACGGATTGTTTCATATCGCTGCGCCGCCCGGAAATTCAGCCGAAAGGCAATATATATCAACAAGACGTCCAGGCCGAAAAACCCAAACACCGGCCAGGCGCCCATGGACAAGAACACCATCCCGGAGACAAAACTCACCAAGGCAACTGCGCCCATCAGGATAACAAACCCGGATTGTGACAGGCTGCGGTTCGGATGAAGCGACAGGGAAAACTCGCCCGCAGCATCCGGCTGCATGCTATCGTCTTCCTCCATTTCAGCTCTCTCACGCATTGCTCACCCTTCCACATTGATTATTGCGCAGAAGTTCCGCCTATGCCAATAACATAGGATGAAAAAAGCCGATATTCGCGAATTTTTTCGCCGTCTTGAAGAAAACAACCCGGAACCGGAAGGGGAATTGAACTATGTCAATCCCTTCACCCTGCTGGTTGCCGTCGTCCTCTCCGCCCAGGCAACAGACGTCGGGGTAAACAAGGCAACAGGGCCGCTCTTTGCCGTGGCCGACACACCTGAGAAAATCCTTGATCTCGGAGAGGAGGACTTACGCGACTACATCAAGACGATCGGGCTTTATAAAACCAAGGCGAAGAATGTCATCAAGCTCTGTGAAGCCCTGATACATGACCATGACGGCGAAGTGCCGCAAACCCGTGAGGAATTGGAAAAACTCGCCGGGGTAGGCCGGAAAACCGCCAATGTGGTTCTGAATATCGCCTTCGGGCAACCGACAATCGCCGTGGATACCCATCTTTTCCGCGTCGGCAACCGGACCGGCCTCGCCTCCGGGAAAACCCCGCTGGAAGTCGAGAAAAAACTCGAGAAGAGAATCCCGAAAGAGTTTCTACGCCACGCTCACCACTGGCTGATCCTACATGGGCGCTATATCTGCAAGGCCCGCAAGCCGGAATGCTATCGATGCATCGTTGCCGATCTTTGTGCCTTCAGGGAGAAAACGGTTATCTAGTCGCCAGGACGCCAGCTATGACGCTCCGGGCGCGGCAAATGCGTTCTCGGCCCCCACCGCCCGCAGATAGTCGTTAAAGCATTTCTTGCGGTCCAATTCGGAATATGTCTCAACGCTTCGTCCATTGATGGCGATATGACGGACAATCATTTCGCCGCCAGAGGAGGCAGGATAAAAGAACAGATGAAGCGCGCAGTCCGGCGCGAGATATTGCCAGACTTCTGCCGGGCTGTCCTTGCGCCGCATGTTCGGATCGCCAAACGCCGACCCTATCTCGGACGTTGTCTTGCCAACCACGATCGTCGGCTCCAGCACAGCAGGAGGCTTAGCGGCAATAACGGGCGGATCCGGTTTTTTTTGTGACGGTATCGACGCAGGCGCCGACCCGGATACAGCGGAAACCGGCGCCGACTTTTTCCCGTCTTTTGGAAGGGTGGTAATTTCGGGGCCCTTCGCGCAACCCGCCACGATAAACAACAGAGCGGCAAAAACCGCGACGGACTTAAGCATTCGTTGTCAGGCTCCTGCCTCTCGGGGTGCTGCCAACCCGCTTCTTGTAAAGATGAACCATCGCTGCCGTCGCAATAATCGGGGCAACAAGGTTGAGAATCGGTATGGTCAAGGCGAAGGCAATCACAATCCCCATCAGAAACAGTTCCGACGCATTGGTTTTCCGAAGGCGGGAAACCTCGTCCATATCATGATGGCGGACTGCGACCATCTGGAAATATTCACGCGAGATCAGGTACCCGTTCAGCAAATAATAGACGAAAAGATTGATCACCGGAATGAAATAGAGCGGCAACACGATGATGTTACAGGCAATGACAAGTGCCAGGAATTTGACTGCATCCCAAATACTGGACAGGAGCGGAACATCATGGGCCGGTTTATCGTTGGGATAATACTCTTTTTCCACAGCATCGGAAATATCATCCAGAAACAATCCAATGAGGGCGCTGATCACAAGAGGAAACAGGAAAAAGCCGCCAAGAAGGAAGCCAAGCCCCGCCAGAAAACTGATGACGGTATTCACCCAGCCATATTCAAATTCGGGAACGAGGGAGAATGCCTCTGCCGCGCCAAAACCGACCAGAATAAATATGCCCGCTGTCAGTGCGAGCGCTTTTATGAGAACCGAACGAAATGCCGGATCACCGAGCTGTCCGACGGCTTTGCTGATTGCAGAAAACAATGTACGCCCTTCACTTTATTCGATCAGAAATACCTGTTTCATGTAGGTCTTTCCGTGCGCCTGTGCAAGAAATTTACGAGTCATGCCGGTGTGATCGGGTCGATGGGCACCCGTGATGCAAAATCATGATCGCGTTCGAACGCATAGGCCGCCTGCAGCACACGGTCTTCACGGGCATTCGGACCCATGATCTGCAACCCGACAGGCAGGCCGCTTTTTGTAAAGCCGCAAGGTATTGAAATGACGGGGCAGTTTGTCACCGTCAGCATGGACGGCAGCGCCAGCCATGACATATAGTTGTCAAACTTGACGCCGGATACTTCCTCGACATACCGCATGCTATGACTGAACGGCGGCACGATTGCCGTCGGCGCGAGCAGAAAGTCATAATCGGAGAAGAACGCAACGATCCGCTGGTAAAGGGCGCCTTGTGCGCGCAGTGCGGCGCCAATATCATCGGCATTCAGTTTTGCGCCTTTCTCGATATTCCAGATCATCTCAGGTTTGAGCTTGTCGCGATGCTGGGCCAGCAGCGGGGCATGGCTGGCAATGAAATGCTGCGCTCTCAGCGTCTGGAAAATCTCCTCCGCATCGTGAAGGTCCGGACAGGTTTCATCAACACCCGCACAATAGCGCGCGAAATCCTCCGCCGCCTTTGCGCATATTTCAGCGACTTCAGGGTCAACCGGGCAATGGCCGAGGTCCGGGCTGTAGGCAATCCGGCCGAACTTCGGGATGTCTTTCAGGCAATCCACATAGCTTGTTTCCGGCGCTGGCAGGCTGCTGGGATCGAGAATATGCGCGCCCGACATCATATCAAGGAACAGCGCCGTATCCGGCACATTCCGAGCCATGGGTCCTTCCACAGGATAGGTCGAGAAAGGCAAGCCGAGCGGCCCATGGGCGATCCGCTTCGGAGACGGGCGAAGGCCGACAATACCAGTAAAGCTTGCGGGCGTGCGTAAACTGCCGCCAAGATCGCTCCCTTGCGCGAGCCAGACCTGACCGGCCGCCAGCGCAGAGGCGGCGCCGCCGGAAGATCCCCCCGGTGTGAGGTTAGTGTTCCAGGGATTGGTCGTCGTTCCGAAAACTTCGTTAAAGGTCTGTCCGCCCGCGCCGAATTCCGGCGTGTTCGATTTCCCGACGACAATTCCGCCCCGCTCTTCCAGTCGCTCGACCATGACATCCGAATAATCGGCGATCCGGTCCGCAAAAATCGGCGATCCAGAGGTAAAACGGACCCCCTTGACCGGAGTCAGGTCCTTGACGGCGATTGGAAGGCCGTGCAGGTGCATTTCCGGGCGGTCAGCGGGCTTTTCTCTCTCCAGCCGGGCCGCATGGGCGCGGGCGCGACCAAAACACAGCGTCGGGATCGCATTCACCGCCTCATTTGTTTCCGCAATCCGCTTTTCCGAGGCATCGAGAAGTTCGCTTGGAGACACCTCGCCGGACTTCAGTAATCCGACAACAGCCGTCGCTATCATATTTATTAAATCCGTCATCATATTACCCCAAAATCCCTCGCGCCTTATTAAAGCGTTCTTGCCCCAGTGCCCGCAACGACTATACTCGCGCAAGCCAAAGTAATGAGTAGGACTATTATGACAGAGCGGATGTTTGACACAACCTGTATCGGCAATGCCATTGTCGACGTTATCAGCAAGGCGGATGACGCTTTTCTGAAGGCTGAGAACCTTACAAAAAGCGCCATGACGCTAATTGATATGGAGCGGGCCGAAGATCTTTATGCGAAAATGGCGGCAGGGGTTGAAATGTCCGGCGGCTCGGCCGGAAATACGGCTGCAGGCATTGCCTCGCTTGGTGGAAATAGTGCCTATATCGGCAAGGTCCGCGACGACCAGCTCGGCGGAATTTTCACCCATGACATTCGCGCTAGCGGCGTGACGTTCGAGACCGACAAATCAACAGACGGCGCGGCAACGGCGCGTTGCCTTATCCTGGTGACCCCGGATGCCCACCGGACCATGAACACCTATCTCGGTGCCTGTATCGAGCTGGGGCCGGAAGATATTGACCCGGAGATGATCGCGGCATCCAAGGTTACTTATATGGAAGGATATTTGTGGGATCCGGAAAACGGCAAACAGGCATTTCGCAAGGCCGCCGAAATTTCCCATGACGCAGGTCAGCGGGTCTCACTCACGCTTTCCGACAGCTTTTGTGTCGATCGGTACCGGGCGGAGTTCAGAGATTTTATCTCAGGCGGTGTCGATATCCTGTTCGCCAACGAGGACGAGATTAAATCGCTCTTTGAAACCGATGATTTTGATACCGCCCTCGATGCCATTCGCGGTCAGGTCGAGATTGCCTGTCTGACCCGCAGCGAAAAGGGGTCGCTTATTGTCACCCAGTCAGAAATTCACGCGATTCCGGCTGATACAAATATCGAACTTGTTGATACGACCGGCGCGGGCGACCTGTATGCTGCGGGATTTCTCTATGGTTTTACCAATGGCCACGACCTTGCAACGAGCGGGCGTATCGGCGCCATGGCCGCCGCAGAGGTCATCAGCCATTACGGGGCCCGGCCTGCGGTAAATCTGAAGGGTTTCTTGACGCAAAAACTCGCAGTCGCATGACATGTACTCGGGAGCCTGAATACATTTGGCAAAAGGCATAGAACAGAAACAGCATTGGCTCCGCTCTGGCCTCCGGCCAGACCGGATACGGCTGGCGAGCGGTATCGTGCTGATGGTGTTTCTGGCAGGGCATCTTATCAATCACGCCCTTGGCCTCATCTCGCTCAACGCGATGGAAGCGGGCCGCGACATCTTTCTCGCCATCTGGCGGAGCGTGCCGGGCACCACCCTGCTTCTCGGCGCAATTGTCCTTCATATCCTGCTGGTTTTTCTCAAGCTGTTGCGTCACCGTGCCTATCGCAGGCTTGCAGGGCGTGACATTCTTCAAATTACGCTGGGCCTTGCGATCCCGCCGTTTATCATTCTGCATATCATCGGGACCCGGGTTGCACATGAAATATATGGCATTGAAGACAGTTATACATATGTCCTGTTCAGCCTTTGGGTTGCGACCCCGCTCCAGGCATTGCTGCAAAGCCTGGCGCTGGCTATTGCCTGGATTCACGGCTGTCTCGGGCTTCATTTTTGGCTCCGGCTGAAGCCCTGGTATGAAAAGGCATTTCCGCTTATTTACAGCCTTGCGTTGGTCCTGCCTGTCCTCTCCCTCAGCGGTTTTATAAACGGTGCCAATGAAGTCGAGGTTCTGTTTGCCAATGCTGAATGGCGGAATGCTTTTTTTGCCCGTCTCAATCTCCCGCCGGATATGGTGAACTGGGCTTATACGACCCGTGATATTGGCTATGTGGTGATATTTGCAGCTCTCGGCCTGCTTGTTCTTAGCCGGATCTACTGGATGATTGTTTACAGGCAGCGCCATGTGAACGTTATTTCCTATCCGAATGAGAAAACCGTCATGGCCACACCCGGCCTGACAATTCTGGAATCAAGTCAGTATGGAAATATCCCCCATGCTGCCGTTTGCGGCGGTCGCGGGCGTTGTTCAACCTGCCGGGTCCGCATTGTCGAAGGATCGGACCATCTGAACCCTCCAAGCGACAAAGAGATTGCCGTCTTGCGCCGGGTCGGCGCCCCGGTTGGCACCCGTCTCGCTTGTCAGAGCATTCCAACGGGCAATGTCTCGGTTATCCCGCTCCTCCCGGCGACGGCGACAGTGAGGCAGGCTTTTAATCAACCCGGATACCTTCAGGGACAGGAACGGGAGATCGCGATCCTGTTTGCGGACTTGCGGGCCTTCACCAAATTCTCCGAGCAGAAACTGCCCTATGACGTCGTTTTCGTGATCAATCAGTATTTCCGGCATATGGGCGAAGCTATTGAGGCCAACGGCGGACATCTGGACAAGTTTATCGGCGATGGCGTCATGGCGCTCTTCGGGCTGGAAGAGGATAGCAAGGACGCCAGCCGCAAAGCGCTGAACGCGGCCCGTGCGATGGCGGAAGAACTCGATATCATGAACCGGAACCTTGCCTCAGATTTACCAAGCCCACTTAAAATCGGCATCGGCATCCATCTCGGGCAAGTGATTGTCGGGCGGATGGGCTATGGCAGCGCCACCTCCATCACTGCAATCGGAGATCCCGTCAATACCGCAAGCCGGTTGGAGGCGATGACGAAAGAATATTCAAGCCAGCTTATCTTTTCCCAAAGAGTTGCCGAGCGCGCCGACGGAGATTTTACCTCCCTCCAGCAGGAGAGTGTGGAGATCAGGGGCCGGGTTGAACCCCTTGGCATCTATATTGTCGAGGATGCGAGAACCTTGAGCCGTCTGGAAACCTGACCGGTCTGTTGCCTACATAGCCGCGGTCATGCCGTCTTCGGTGAGGGGACGCCCTCCCATGATGTGAACATGAAAATGCGGGACGAGCTGACCGGAATTTTTGCCGTTATTGGCAACCAGGCGATAGCCATCCTCCTGCAGTCCGACGAGACGCGCAATCTCACCTACCTTGGCAAAGAAATTGCCGATCTCTTCCATCGATCCATTCGCCGCAAAATCATCCATGTCGACATAGGGGCGCTTCGGAATAACCAGTACATGAACAGGTGTCCGCGGGGAGATGTCATTGAACGCCAGCACGCTTTCATCCTCATAAACGGTCGTGTTGGGAAGCTCGCCCCTCAGTATTTTTGCAAAAACATTGTCATTATCATACGACATTATTCTACCTCTCCGTTCGAATTGCGGGCTGCCTTCTCCGTCAGGCCCGACTGCCCTTCCCGCTTCGATAACTTGTCATAAATATCAGCGGGAACAATACCTGCGTTCGCCCAAAGCACTGACAGGTGATAAAGAAGGTCAGCGCTCTCTGAAATAATTTCATCGCGATCTTCAAGGGTCGCGGCGATGGCAAGCTCAACAGCCTCCTCCCCGACTTTCTGGGCTATTTTCGCGCTTCCCTTGCTGTAAAGAGATGCCGTGTAGGAACTTTTCAGATCTGCACCCTTTCGGGATGCAACCGTCGCATAAAGTTTGTCCAGTCCATTCAGTTTTGCATCGGTCATGCTGCCTCCGTTTCCCGGCGAACCGCTATACCGGCTTCAAACATTGCCTCTTTGGCTTCCCGGATCGTATATTCCCCGAAATGGAAAATGGACGCCGCAAGCACCGCTGTCGCATGTCCGTCGCGGATTCCTTCTGCCAGATGATCAAGCGTACCAACGCCGCCCGAAGCGATCACCGGCACAGGAATGGCATCCGCAATGGACCGTGTAAGGGGGATATTAAAGCCGGATCGCGTCCCGTCCCGATCCATGGAGGTCAGCAGGATTTCGCCCGCGCCATATTCCGTCATCCGCTTCGCCCATTCCACCGCATCAATACCCGTCGGCTCCCGGCCACCGTGGGTGAAAATCTCGAACTTGCCGGGACCCGTCTGCTTGGCATCTATGGCAACCACAATACATTGGCTACCGAACTGCTCCGCCGCTTCACGGACAAATTCGGGCCGTTTGACAGCTGCGCTGTTGATCGAGACCTTGTCCGCCCCCGCAAGCAACAGTTTCCGCACATCCTCCACCTGCCGCACGCCCCCGCCAACAGTCAGCGGCATAAAGCATTGCTCCGCCGTGCGGCGTACGACATCATAGATTGTCTCGCGGTTGTCCGATGTTGCGGTGATATCCAGAAAGCAGAGCTCGTCCGCACCCTGCTCATCATAAATGCGCGCCTGCTCCACGGGATCACCGGCATCGATCAAATCGACGAAATTGACACCCTTGACGACACGGCCATCCTTCACATCGAGGCAGGGAATAATACGAGCTTTAAGCATTCTCCCTCCTCACAAGGTCAATCGCCTCAGCCGGATCAATACGCCCGTCATACAAGGCGCGGCCAATAATCACGCCCTCAATTCCGCTCGATTGTACGGCCAGCAGTTTCTCAATATCCAGGATCGAGGCAACACCGCCCGAAGCGATTACCGGAATGCTGATGGCTGCCGCGAGATCGCGCGTGGCTTCGACATTCACACCCTGAAGCGCACCATCCCGATCGATATCCGTATAAATAATGGCTTCGACACCGGCATCCTCAAACTTGCGGGCAAGCTCAAGGGCGGATGTCTCGCTTGTTTCTGCCCAGCCTTCCACCGCGACCATGCCATCTCGGGCATCGATGCCAATCGCGATATGGCCCGGAAATTTCTGGCAAGCCTCCTTCACCAGCGCCGGATCGCGAAGCGCGATCGTCCCGAGAATCACACGGCTCAATCCTTTTTCAAGCCACATTTCAATTGTCGCAAGATCCCGGATACCGCCCCCAAGCTGAACCGGCACATCCGTCGCGCCCAGGATACCCTCGACAGCTGCCGCATTGACCGGCTTTCCGGCAAAGGCGCCATTTAGGTCCACAAGATGCAGGCGATTAAACCCGGCCTCCCTGAAACTGCGCGCCTGATCGGCGGGGTCATTATTAAACACCGTCGCCGCGTCCATCTCGCCGCGCAGCAGACGAACGCAGTTTCCGTCCTTGAGGTCAATCGCAGGGTAAAGGTTCATCATTTCCCCAGTTCCGCAATTTCTTTTTTAAAATAATATCCATCGACATAGCGCTCGCCATTCCAGGCGTAGTTCTTTTTCACAGCCCATTTTTCATATCCGCTGGCCTCAAGCAGGGAAATAGCCGCGAGCTGAGTCTCGCGCACATCCACTTCAAGGATTTTGAAACCCTGCTCTTTCGCACTATTTTCGAGTACCGCCAGCAAGCCGATCGCCAATCCATACCCGCGGGCATAGGGGGCGATAAAGAAGGTGGCAACCTGCGCTATATGGCCACCAGCCTCATTGTTCGCAAACGGTTTCACAAGTTGCCCTGAACCGACAATTCGTCCTTCGAAGCGGGCGCAATAAAGCTCCCGCACAGGCACCATCAGCACTCCTTTCCAGAAATTCTCCTGCACCGAGCGGGGGGGCGGAGACAGCCAGCCAAAGCCGTTGCCGTCAAGAATTGCCTCTTCCGCGGCCTCACAGAGATCTCCGAGATCGGCCGAATCAAACTCGGTAATCGCTTCGATCACCGGTTGTTGAATACTCCTGCTATTGTCCGCCATTCAGGGCTTCCATTTCAAAAAATTCTCGATCAACCGGAGGCCTGTGGCCTGGCTTTTTTCCGGGTGAAACTGGGTTCCAACCATATTATCGCGACCGACAATCGCGGTAATGGGGCCGCCGTAATCCACTGTCGCCAGAACATGCGCCGGGTTTGCCGCCGCCAGCTGATAGCTATGGACGAAATACGCATGCTGCCCGGTCTCGATCCCGTCAAAAAGCGGATGGGCCAGCTTCACGTCCAGATCGTTCCATCCCATATGCGGAATTTTCAGCTCCGGATCATCCGGGGTTAGTTTTACAACATCACCGGCAATCCAGCCAAGCCCGTCTGTCGTACCATGCTCAAGTCCACGGCTCGCCATCAGTTGCATACCAACACATATCCCAAGAAAGGGGCGGCCTTTTTCGATAACGGCTTCAGTCAGCGCATCTACCATGCCCTCAATTGCCGTTAGCCCGTTCTTGCAGGCCCGAAACGCCCCAACGCCGGGAAGGACAACGTGATCCGCCCCTGCAACCTTATTGGGGTCACTGGTGACATTGATCGACATTGCAAGGCCAGCCTCCCGGCAGCACCGCTCGAACGCTTTCGCGGCCGAGCGGAGATTGCCCGACCCATAATCAATGATGACTGTTTCCATAATCGATACAACTACTCCACCTAGGAGAAAAGGTTGCTAAAGTTACAGGCTTCCGCCCAGCACGCCTTTGGTGGACGGCACGGCATCGGCGCGGCGCGGGTCAATTTCGATGGCGTCCCGCAATGACCGCGCCAGGGCCTTGAAACAGCTTTCCACGATATGATGGTTATTCGTTCCGTAGAGATTCTCGACGTGAAGCGTAATTCCCGCGGCCTGTGCAAAGGCCTGAAACCATTCCTTGAAGAGTTCCGTATCCATTTCGCCGAGCTTGTCCCGACTGAACTCTACTTTCCAGATCAGATAGGGACGATTGGAAATATCCAGTGCGACCCGGGTCAAAGTTTCATCCATCGGGATGTGGGCGGACGCATATCTCCGGATACCCTTCAGGTCTCCAAGTGCCTCGGCAAAGGCCTCGCCAATCGCAATGCCTGTGTCTTCGGTGGTATGATGAAAATCGATATGCAGGTCGCCTTTGGCGCGGACCTTCAGATCCATCAGACTATGGCGAGAGAGTTGCTCCATCATGTGGTCCAGAAAGCCGATACCTGTCTGGACATCATATGTGCCGGAGCCGTCGAGATTGATCTCAACCTCGATATCGGTTTCCTTCGTCTTTCGCTTAACCGTTCCTACACGCATGAAATATCCTTCCGGCCTGGCACTTTACCGCTTTTGATCCAGGCGAGGATATAGCAGGAACAACGCGGAAAACCAAGCCTTAGAGCATGGGCATCGACAAAATATGCCGCTATCGGGTTCCATCTGTCGTCGGGCTGGAGGTAGCCGGAGCCGCCACCGCCTGTTCCTGCGCTTGTTCCGGCTTCAAGACGGTTCCATTGTCGCTGCTTTTGATCATTCTTTCGGCGAGGTTAAGCGCGAAATCAATACGTTCTGCCAGTTCCGTGTAATTATCTCGCTGAGCATCTACATGGATATAGCTTAAGATCTCGAAGATAGCCCGAAGATTTGACGCCTTTTCATCACCTGAAGTCTGAGTATCACCCGCACCCGCCATTTGTCTTTCCTGTCTTGACAATCGGTTTGCGTTAATGACGGGCAGTACTGAGAATTGTGAACGGATAGAGCCGCAAAAATACAAGGATCATCAGGGATAAGGCCCATTGCACCTTGACCCCTGCGCCAAAATGGTTACATCGTCAGGGCAAGTCCAACAACAAAGAGCCAAAATGTCCGAAAAAATCGAAAGCTGGCACGGTACAACCATTCTGTCCGTGCGAAAAAACGGTGTCGTCGTCGTTGCCGGGGACGGTCAGGTGTCCCTTGGCCAGACGGTTATCAAATCCAACGCCCGCAAGGTACGCCGCATTGGCGCAGGGAATGACGTCATTGTCGGGTTTGCCGGCGCGACAGCAGATGCCTTCACCCTGTTTGAGCGGCTGGAAGGAAAGCTTGAAAAGCATCCGGGCAACCTCACCCGCGCCTGTGTGGAACTGGCTAAAGACTGGCGGACGGATAAATACCTTCGCCGTCTGGAAGCCATGATGGCGGTTGCCAATGAAGAGGTTTCCCTCATCCTGACAGGCACCGGCGACGTGCTGGAGCCGGAAGACGGCATTATCGCAATTGGTTCCGGCGGCAACTATGCGCTGTCCGCTGCGCGCGCGCTCATTGATCGCGATGATATGGAAGCCGAGGATATCGCCAAAAAGGCAATGGCCATTGCGGCGCAGATTTGTGTCTATACCAACGAAAGCGTTACCATCGAAAGTATCGGTAAAAATGACTAATTTATCGCCACGTGAAATTGTATATGAACTTGACCGCCATATCATCGGTCAGGCGGACGCCAAGAAATCCGTCGCCATTGCGCTCCGGAACCGCTGGCGGCGCCAGCAACTGCCTGAAGATCTGCGCGAGGAAGTATTGCCCAAAAATATCCTGATGATCGGCCCGACCGGTATCGGTAAGACGGAAATTTCCCGCAGACTTGCCAAGCTTGCCCATGCGCCCTTTATGAAGGTGGAAGCGACGAAGTTTACAGAAGTCGGATACGTTGGCCGCGACGTAGAGCAGATAATCCGTGATCTGATGGAAATCGCGCTTACTATGGTGCGGGAAGACCAGCGTCAACAAGTCCTGGCCAAGGCCGAGCTTGCAGCGGAAGAACGGGTCCTGGATGCGTTGGTGGGCCCGAAATCCTCTCCCGATACCCGGCAGAAATTCCGCAAGATGCTGCGCGAAGGCGAGCTCGACGACAAAGAAGTCGAGCTGGAACTCGTCGATACCGGCAATTCCGGTATGCCGACTTTTGATATTCCGGGCATGCCGGGCGCGCAGATGGGCATGCTCAATCTCAATGACATGCTCGGCAAGCTTGGCGGCCAGCGCACCAAGCCGCGCAAGATGAAAGTCAAGGAAAGCTACAAGGTGCTAATCAACGAAGAAAGCGACAAACTTCTTGATGAAGATGCCGTCGTTCGTGAAGCCATCAAGCTGGTGGAAAACAACGGCATCGTCTTTCTTGATGAAATTGACAAGATCTGCGCACGGAGTGATCGACAGGGGGCAGACATAAGCCGCGAAGGTGTTCAGCGTGACCTGCTCCCGCTGATCGAAGGGACGATTGTCAGCACTAAATATGGCACGGTACGGACGGACCATATCCTGTTCATTGCCTCCGGTGCTTTTCATATCGCCAAACCGTCCGACCTGTTGCCGGAACTCCAGGGCCGCTTGCCGATCCGGGTCGAATTGAAGGCGCTGACCAAAGACGATTTCAAGCGCATCCTGACCGAGCCGGAAGCCAGCCTGATCAAGCAGTATATTGCTCTGATGAATACGGAAGAGGTGCAGCTCAATTTCACCGATGACGCGATTGAGGCCATTGCCTCCATTTCTGCCGATGTGAATGCAACCGTCGAGAATATCGGCGCGCGGCGGCTGCATACAGTGCTGGAACGTGTCCTTGAGGATATCAGCTTTCAAGCCTCCGACAAGGGGGGTTCCGTGGTCGATATCGACGAGGAGTACGTCAAGGAGCATCTCGGCGAACTGGCGACGAACACGGATCTTTCCAAGTTCATCCTTTAGCCTTAGAGCCTATGCCCCTTTGAAATTCGCCGGTCGTTTTTCCGCAAGGGCCTGTTTGCCTTCGGTGAAATCTTCCGATTGCAGACAGGTGAGCTGGAATTGGCGCGCCTTGGCGACGTCCAGCTCCCCGCGCGCGATGTCATTAAGGGTTTCTTTCATGCCGCGAAGGCTGAGAGGCGCCAGGGCGCCAATATCCTGAACCAGGGCATCCGTTCGCTCTGCCAGTTCTTCAGGTTCTACAAGATAATCCAGGAAGCCGATCGATTTCAGTTCCTCCGCCGACATTTTCTCACAGGCGAGGAAAAGGCGTTTCGCCGGCCCAAGCCCGAGGCGGGCAACAGCGCGCGCAAGCCCTGCAGGGGGATAGTGAATGCCAATCCGAGCCGGAGGAATGAAGGAGCTCATGGTCTTGATTCCGATCCGGAAGTCGCAAGAAAGGGCGAGATCTGCCCCGCCGCCGTAAACACCGCCATTCAACGCGCAAATGGTCGGGAAAGGAAGCCGCTCGACAACATCCGTCAGCTGCTCCAACGGATTTTCATCAAAATTATAGCGGCCAAGCTCACCAAGATCAGCACCCGCGCAAAAGCTCTTGCCGGTTCCCGTCAGGACCATGACCCGAAGCGATTTGTCCTCTGCTTTCTCCACAAGTCCTTCCCTGAGGGACTTCATCGTCGCGGGAGAAAGCTTGTTATGCTGTGCCGGGTTATCAAGGCGCACTCTAAGAGTGGTATTTTCAACCGTGATATGAAAAGATGCGCCCATAATCGAGTTTCCTTTTTTTGCTTTTCTGTATTGCCCCGACAATAAACGGATAGCGTCAGACACGCCATGGTAAATGAACCCGCCTCTATTTTTTGGATCATATCTTGATGAATTTTCGCCGACTTCATATGGGATTGAAAACCATCCTGGGTCTTCAAAAGGAAGGATTTTTTATCCCCTATCGCTATGCGGCCTGCCTGCCTGAAGCGGTGGAACGCGGTACCTACCACGCTATTGAAACACATATGCGGGCCTATGAGGAGGATTTCGAAGAATTAATTAAGGGCTTGTCGTCCTTCAAAACGGAGTTTGCGGGTTTCGGACAGGAACCACCGCCGGAGCCTCGCTGGGAACAGGACTGGCTTCCACGGCTGGATGCCGCTATCGCCTACGCCATGGTGCGCAGCAAGAAGCCGGCCCGGATCATTGAGGTCGGATCCGGCCATTCCACTCGCTTTATGGCCCGCGCGATCAGGGACGGAAAGCTTGAGACAGCTTTCACCGCAATCGATCCAGCCCCGCGAGCCACAATCGAGACACTCCCGATCGAGGTGATCCATAAAACCCTGCATAACGCCGGTGAGGCACTGTTTGAGACCCTTTCCGCCGGAGATTTTCTCTTTATCGACAGCAGCCATATCGCCATGCCGGGAAGTGATGTCGACCGATTATTCCTTGAAATCCTGCCATCCCTCCCCGCCGGTGTGTATGTGCATATCCATGATATATTTCTGCCCGACGACTATCCTGTATCATGGGACTGGCGGGGCTATAATGAACAGCAGGCAGCGGCACCGTTGTTTCTGGGGGGGGGCTACAGGATCATTTTCTCCTCCAACTATGTCACTACCCGCATGAAAGACGCTCTGGCGCAGTCTGTTATCGCTAATTTGCCGCTGCCTGAAGGGGCGTTAGAAACCAGCCTCTGGCTCCAGAAGCGCAGCCTCACGGGAAAATGAAGATTTGTGCTTTTATTTCGGCGGAATTTAGGGGCATATGATCGGGATGTGGACGGGAATTAAGAGAACCATTCTTGGTGAAAAAATAGACGGCAAGCTGCCCGCCCGGGTGCAGGCGGCCATCGCGCGGCAACAAATTCAGTCGGAAATCCTGATCGCCTGGGTACAGGTCTTTATCGTCATTACCTTCTCGACCCTTTATGCGCTCTCGCCGAAAACCTTCTCGGCCGACGCCATGTTCGCGCCTGTTCCCTATGCCTTGCTGGTTTATGGGTTGTTCACGCTTCTCCGGCTTGCGCTGGCATACTGGGGAAAGGTTCCGGCCTGGTTTATTGCGCTTTCTGTTATCGCTGACATGGCGCTTCTGATGTTCCTGATCTGGAGCTTTCATATTCAGTATCAGCAACCGCCGTCTTTCTACCTGAAAGCCCCAACTCTGCTCTATGTCTTTATCTTTATCGCCCTTCGCGCCCTCCGGTTCGAGGCGACCTATGTCCTGCTCGCCGGTGCCTCGGCGGCGATCGGCTGGCTCATCCTGCTTGGCTATGCTGTCCATCTGGATGGCGGCATGGCGCAGATAACCCGGGATTATGTGGAATTTACCATGTCCCACAAAATCCTGCTGGGGGCCGAGTTCGACAAGGTGATCAGTATTATTGTCGTGACCCTTATTGTCGCTCTCGTCATTGTCCGGGCGCGGCGGCTTCTGATTAACTCGGTTGCCCAAGCATCAGCCGCGGAAGACCTCTCCCGCTTCTTCTCACCGGAGATTGCCGCGCAGATAACCCATTCGGAAAGCTGGATCGAACCTGGCACCGGGGAAGGCCGAGAGGCCGCTATCCTTCATTGTGACCTGCAGGGGTTCACGAAGCTTTCGATGGAACGGCCCGCGAATGAGGTCATCTCGCTTCTTGCTGAATATCAATCGCGCATGGTCCCGGTGATCCAAAAACATGGCGGCACCATCGACAAGTTTCTCGGTGACGGTATCCTCGCCACGTTCGGCGCGGCAGTGCCAACGGATCATTACGCGGCGGACTGCCTCCGGGCAATGGAAGACCTGGATAAGGAGGCGGCGGCATGGTCAAAAGAACGGATGGAGGGGGGGGAAGACCCGATGACGGTCCGCTTTGTGTCCGCCGTCGGACCGATCATCTTCGGCGCGGTCGGCGACAGCAGCCGTCTGGAATATACGGTGATCGGGGAGCCAGTCAATCTCGCCGCCAAGCTCGACAAGCATGCGAAGGATGAAAAGGCGACGGGCGTCACTACTCGCGACATGCTGGAGCTTGCCAGGGAACAGGGTTATGCACCGCAAACCCGGCTTGAGCTTCGCGAAGGCCGCCATGTTGACGGAGTCTCGGGAACAGTCGATCTCGCTATTTTCCGCGCCTGATCCCAGACTTACTTGTAAGGATCCGCGGCATCGCGCAGCCCATCACCGAGGAAATTAAACGCCAGCACGACGATAATTACCGGAAGAACCGGATAGATCAGCCAAGGAGTCGTTGCAACCGCATTGATATTGGTTGTCTCGTTCAGGAGAACTCCCCATGACGTGATCGGCGGGCGCAATCCCAGCCCGAGGAAGGAGAGCGCGGTTTCGCCCAATATCATGCTTGGGATAGCGAGGCTGGCGCTGGCGATCAGATGGCTCGCAAAGGACGGCAGCAGGTGCCGCCCGATAATCCGCTTGGGTTTAGCCCCCATAAGCTGCGCGGCGGTACAGAAATCTTCCTCCCGAAGCGAGAGGAATTTTGATCTCACCGCACGGGCAAGCCCCGGCCAATCAAGCAGTCCGAGAATGACAGTAAGCCCGAAGAAGACAAGGATCGGCGACCAGGTCACCGGCAGCGCCGCCGAGAGCGCCAGCCAGAGTGGCAGTTGTGGCAGGGATTTCAACAGCTCAATCGTCCGCTGGATGACATTGTCGATCCAGCCGCCATAATAGCCGGAAATACCGCCCAGAATGATCCCGAGGGTGAAGCTGATGGCAATGCCGATCAGGCCGATGGAGAGGGAAATCCGCGCCCCGTAGATAATACGAGAAAGGATATCCCGCCCGAGCCGATCTGTTCCCAGCCAGAAAAAGCTCGCGAGCTTCTTGTCATCCGGGCAGACCAGATGCAGGTTCGCCTTGAACAGGCCCCAGAACTCATACTCGTCCCCGGCGCAGAAGAACCGCAAGGGATAGGGTTTGTTGGTGTTGACTTCATACTCACGCTTGAGCGTTTCCCGGTTAAGCCGTTGCTTATAGCCATAGACAAACGGGCCGACAAACTCTCCATCATGGAAAAGATGGATCGATTGCGGCGGCGCGAAGATATATTTCGTGTGCCGCGTCTGCAGATCATAGGGCGCAAGAAACTCCGAGATCAGGATCGAAAAATAAAACAGCAGCAGGATGATACCGCTAATCACCGCAATCCGGTGACGACGGAACTTCCACCACATCATCTGCCATTGCGACGCCATGTAGAAGCGTTCCTGTTCGGGCGTGAATTTCTCAACCGAATAAGGATCAAAGGGCTCGCGCGAATACCAGTGTTCGAGTGGTGGTTCCTTGTTGGGTCCAGACGTGTCGGTCATTTCGTCGCCCCTCCGCTTAATCGAATACGTGGGTCAAGCACGGCGAGCAGGACATCGGAGATGAACATGCCGACGACTGTTAAAAGCGCCAGAAACATAAGAAGCGACCCTGCCATATACTGATCCTGATTCTGCAGCGCCTCAAGCAGGAGCGGGCCAACGGTTGGCAAGCTCAGAACCATGCTGACGATCACCGAGCCGGAAATTACATCGGGCAGAAGGTTTCCGATGTCGGCAATAAAGGGATTGAGAGACATCCGGATCGGATATTTAATGAGCGTTTTCAGCCGTGGCACGCCCTTCGCCCGCGCCGTCGTCACATACTGTTTTTGCAATTCATCGAGCAAATTCGCCCTGAGCCGCCGGATCATGGCCGCCGTTCCGCTTGTCCCGATGACGACCACCGGCACCAGCATATGGTTGAACACAGAGACGGCCTTGTCCCAGCTCCAAGGCTGATTGATATACTGATCGTCCATCAACCCGCCGATTGAAATGCCGAAATAGACGTTGGCGTAATAAAGCAACACCATGGCGAGCAGGAAATTAGGCGTCGCCAACCCGAGATAACCAATAAGCGTAAACCCATAGTCCCCTATGGAATACTGACGGGTGGCCGAATAAACCCCAATCGGAAAAGCCACAATATAAATGAAAAGGATTGTCGAGAAATTAATCAGGAAAGTCAGGCCAAGCCGATCGCCGACAACTTCTTTCACCGGAAGGTCATAGGCGAAAGACTGTCCCCAGTTTCCCTGTATCAAACCTGAAAACCCGTCCGGCCCCGGCCAGAATCCCATCCAGCGCGCATATTGTTCCAGCGGAGACTTATCAAGGGCATATTGCTCCCGGTAAAAAGCAATTTTCGCCATTGCCGAAGCGGATTCACCCTGTGATTTCAGCTCTTCCATATGGTTGGAAAGATAATCTCCCGGCGGTAGCTGAATGATGATGAATGTCAGAATACTGATTACCAGCAATGTGGGAATCATGATCAGTACTCTGTGTACAAAATAAGTTAACATTCAACTTTGCCCCGCGCGGCCTCGAACTTCATCGGCTCCGCCTCATACAATTCTTGCATTGTTCGCCTAAAAGCCGATCGACGTCAACTGGACCTCCGAAATATGCCTTCATCTTCACGGAAATCCTATTTTTCGAACCAGAACAGGTCTGGATGGTACATTCCAAACTGCGCTCCGGGATCCCAGTTGTAAAACCCTTCCTCGGGGACATTCCGCAACGTCTCCGCGACGACTACAGGCTGAAGAATGGCGCCTACTACGCCAATCGTAAACTGCTGTTCTGCATGAATATCAAGCATTTCCCGCCAGATTTGGGCCTTTTCATCATCATCTGTAGAGGCCAGCCATTGCTGGTACAGATCAAAAAGCCGTTGTGCCTCCGGCATGTCAATGGGTTCCCCCGACTTGCCCTTCGTCTCGAAATACTGTCCCCATTTCGGCCATTGATAGCTTGTCTGGCTGGTCGGGGCGCGATCCGCCGGGCTTGATTGCGCATTCGGAATACCATTCTCATAACCGGACCAGACCGACATCACCGTTTCACCGGAAAAAATGCGATTGCGGAAGACCGCCCGCTGCGACGGTTTGGTGAATACTTCCACGCCCACCTTCTCCCAGGATTCATGTATCAATTCCAGAATATCCGACTGCTCCGTCTCTTCGCCGGCGGTTTCAACGATAATGATGAGCGGCTCCCCATTGGGCAGCAATCGAATCCCGTCATTGTTGCGCTCCGTCAACCCCATCTCATCAAGAAGTGCATTGGATTTTCCATAATCAACCGTCGCCCATTTCGTTCGCAACTCTTCCGTATAAAAGGGGCTTATCTTCTGCACAGCGTTGTTTCCCTCGACCGCAAGGCCGAAGAACAGGATGTCATTGATCTCCTCCCGATCTATGGCAAGCGAGAGCGCGCGGCGAAATCGGACATCCCGCATGAGCTTGCGCCAAACCGGATCTTCGCTGTTGAGGTTCGGATACAGGGTGAAATGCGAACCGCGCGCCGTCTCCCATAGTCGGACTTCATAATGGGACCTTTTCTCATTCTCTTTCAGGAAGGTGGCGTCCTGTAAACGAAGGCCGCGAGCCTGCAAATCAACATCCCCCGATGCCGCTTTCGCCGGGATCAGCCGACCTTCCGATACGGTGAAAATCAACCGGTCAATATAGGGCAACTGGCGCCCTTCCGGATCGACCCGGTGAAAATACGGGTTACGCTCGCCCACAAAGCGGGTAGCGGGCGAGGCCGTCGTGTTCCGCCATGGCTGCAATGTCGGCAAGTCTGGGTTGTCGAACTTATAGAGATTATCAAGACGGTTATGCTGTGCCGCCCAGCTTTTGAGCATGATTTTCTGCTTCGGCGTCAGCTTTGATTTATCTATATGATCCACATGATGGTTTTTCAGATAACTGGACGGTCGATAGATCAGCAAGGGTGCCGCGCCCGCAAGATCTGAAAGGAAATTCGGGTTCGGCTTGGACCAGGAATAAATGACCGTCCGCTCATCCGGAAATTCAACTTTCGGCATTTCGCCATCGATCAGCAGTGACGCCGGGGGGCCGGCAGGAGACAGCTTCGGGTTCTGGGCTATATCTTCCCACCAGTAGCGAAAATCCTCGGACGTAAAGGGCGCGCCATCGGACCATTTATGCCCTTCGCGCAAGGTCATGGTGAAAATTCGCCCTTCCTCGACATCCATGGCCTCGAGGATATCCGGCTCGATTTCCAACTCCGGTGTAAACCCGACAAGACGTGCATACCCATTGACAAACATGAGCTTCACGTCGGACGGGCCGCCGATCAATGTTCTTAGGTCTCCCCCATATTCGCCAATGGTCTGCTCTTCCATGGGTGTCACAACGAGCGGGGTTTTCGGCAATCGCTCTTCCACCGGCGGCATGGTGCCGGCGCTGACAGAGGCTTTAAAAAACGGGACTTCCGCCTTGGCAATATTGGTCATCATCAACGCCAAGCCCGCTATCCACAGACCGTTCAGACAGATTTGATGCCACGCTATCCTCATAGCCGCAACTCCTTCACATCCGTATTCTCATGTACCCGGACATAATGGCCGCCACCAATATCCATCATAATAGGGCTGGTGTGAATATCCGCTGTAAACGGCGCGGGCCATAGTTCCGGATTTGAGGCTTTTTCTTCCACCAGATCAGAAAAATTGAGCCGGTGGTTAGGATCGGGTTCCGGGACTGCCGCTAGCAACCGTTTTGTATATGGGTGCACCGGATTGTTGAACAATGCCTCCTTCGGGGCCGTTTCCACCAGACGCCCTTTGCACATAACGGCAATGCGGTCCGCAATATAATCCACCACCGCGAGATTGTGGGAGATAAAGAGGTATGTCAGCCCGAGCTCGGCCTGCAAGTCCTTTAAAAGGTTAAGGATTTGCGCCTGAATGGATACATCGAGTGCAGAAACAGGTTCATCGCAGATCAACAGGTCGGGCTTGAGGGCGAGCGCCCGCGCAATGCCAATTCTCTGGCGCTGGCCACCCGAGAAGGAATGCGGATAGCGCCGCAAAAACCGGATATCCAGCCCAACAAGCGTCATCAACTCGCGTACAGTCTCCGCTCGCTCTTCCGGTGTGCCGACGTTATGAATAATCAGCGGTTCGCAAATTATATCGTAAACCGTCATACGCGGATTCAGCGATGAAAAGGGATCCTGGAAAATAAACTGCACCTTGTTGCGATAATCAAACAGGGCGCCGCCGGAAAGCCCGAGGACATCAATATCGCGCCCGCGATCGTTATAGGTTACCTCGCCGTCCGTTGCCGTAAGGGCCCGCAGAATCAATTTGGAAAGAGTTGTCTTGCCGCACCCGCTCTCTCCCACAAGGCCAAGGCACTCACCGGGTTTGATAAAGAAGCTGACATTATCCACTGCCAATACTTCACCGCCCGGCTTCGCGCCAAACAGCGAGGATTTGCGCGTCGTGAATCTTTTTGTCAGGTTGCGCACGTCCAGGATCGGCTTTTCATCTCCCGTGGCAATCGGCCGCGGGTTCGCCTGCTCAAGAAACTTGCTGTTGGCATCACGCTTGATTTCACGGATCGGAGTCAGGCGCTCGCCCCGCTTCATATTAAAGCGCGGTATCGCCCGCATCAGTGCCTTCAAATAAGGATGCTCCGGGTTTTCGAAAATGTCGTCTATGGTTCCCTGTTCCATCACCTTCCCATGATACATCACCACGATCTCGTCGGCCATGCTGGCGACAACTCCAAGATCATGGGTAATCAGCAAAATAGCCATGCCGAGCTGTTTCTGAAGCCGCTGCATCAAGTCCAGGATTTGGGCCTGTATGGTCACATCCAGCGCGGTTGTCGGCTCATCGGCGATGAGCAGCGCCGGATGACAGATCATGGCCATTGCAATCATCGCCCGTTGACGCAGGCCGCCCGAAAGTTCGAACGGATAGGTATGGAAGGCTGCATCCGGATCCGGAAACCCGACCAGACGAAGCATATCCACCGTGGTTTGAATGCCTTCCTGCTTGGTTTTCTTATGATGCAGGTGCAATGCCTCGGATATCTGGTCACCAATAGTATGAAGCGGCGACAGCGATGTCATTGGCTCCTGAAAGATGATGGAAATCCGTCCGCCGCGGATATTGCGTATTTCCTTGCTGTCGGGTTTCAGTTTCGCAATATCATAAAAAACCCCCGGCTTCTCGGGGTCAAAAAACAGGATTTCACCGCTGGTGATATGGGCAGGCTTGGGGAGGATAGACATAATCGCCTGACTGATCACGGACTTTCCAGAACCGGATTCACCCACCAATGCGACGGTTTTACCGTCTGGCACGCGAAAACTGACCCCCTCTACCGCCTTGATCGTGCCTTCCGCAACTCTGAACTCGACTTTCAGGTCCCTGACAAGCAAAACATTCGTCATCGGCCCGCCGTTCTATACTCTAATGAACCGTCACTTTGGGGAACGGTGATGCCAAGCGCCTGCAAATTCATTCCGGTGCTTGCATCCAATACAATACCGTTCCGGACAGCGGCCCGGAAGGCGTGCCTTACCAACTCCTCAAAATCGTCAATCGTTGAATCGATGCTCAATCTCGCGCCTCCCCCTTTCAGCTTCAGGTTCATCCACCCCGCTTCCCTGTCCCGCCGGGTAGAGTAATAGTTCAGGCTGAATCCTTCTAGTTCTTTCCACTCAATCCGCCGGTTTACAGGGCCGGACATGACAATGCCTGTCCCGCTAACCTCGAAGCGAGTAAAATGCCGGAGAACTGTGCGCAGGCCATAAGCCAAAAAGGCACAAAGCAAAAATACCAGCATGTAAACAATGACAGATATCGGGTTTAACAACAAGAGCGGAACCAGCGTCAGGACAATGCCAAAAAAGCTGCGCAGATAACTACCAAGCAGGCTTTTGAAGGGATATGTGAAGACCGCTGTCATTCCAGCTCCTGCGCTGCCTCCTTATGGAATGCCTCATCCGGCAGATCGTCGATCAGGGCAAGGGCCCCTTCAATGGTGACAAACCGCACCGCCGGATGCTCCGTCAGCGCCGACAACAACTTATAGAGCGCCGCCCAGATTTCCTCATCATGCACGAGATGGTGGGTGAGCAGACCAGTCGGTTCTATCGGATCCGCCTTTCCCTGGCGCCGCACCGCCAGATGCCCGGTGACCATCTCCAGGAAATCCGATTCCGGCAGTACGCTCCGATCGCCGCGCCAGTTAATGGGATCGACATGGGTGTTAACTTCGGCGAGCATTGGATGGAGAAGCGCCGCTTTCCGGGCCTTGTAGCGGGAAATGCCGACGAAACCAAGATCCGACAACACACCAAGATGGTTTTCTGAGATCCGGTTCCAGGGTGGCACCAGTATGGGCACAAACTGGTCGGTGAAAATTCGCGTAAGCACTTCCTTTCCCTCTGCTAGGGCTGCTTTCACTTCCCCGGCAGGGCGATTTTCGGGGAATTCCGATTTCTTCTGCCCCTTGCCAGCGAAATTCTCATGAGCGAACCCATGCTGGAGGATCGCACAATGCTCAAGATGATTGACAAGCTCCGCATCTACATTCGCCGGAATAACAGCAAGCGCGAGCGGTAGGTCGAAATGTTCTTTGAGATGCAATAGCCGGTCAAGCGCAGGCGTCGGCGCAGTCAGATCATCATCGCGCCACCAGAACGTCGCAACCTTCCCTTCTGTCCTCCAGAGGTCGAGCTCTCTTTTCAGGCTGTCCCAATCACTCATATGCCCTTATCTGTCCATTTTTGCAGCAATTCTATCGTTTTCGCCCCACCATTAACATCAATTTCGGCGCGTGCTGGGGGGCCATTCAGAGCGTCATCCACCTTTGCAGCGAGAATTTCAGGGGTCAGCCCCTCTTCATCGGCGATTTGCAGAACGCCTTTCTCGGCCAGCAGCCGGGCGCGCAATGTCTGTTCTGTCTCCAGCCCACCTGCGTAAGGCACAATCACGGCGCGACATTTCGCATGGAGCGTTTCCATCACCGTATTATAGCCTCCCTGACTGATAGATAGTGCACAATTCATCAAAAGCGTCGTGAAATCGGGACGGGCACGCTGGACGATCACACCATCGGGGGCGAGCGCAGCAAGCTCATCGAATATCTCTGTTTCGACCGTCGCACCAACCATCATCCGCCAAGTCAGATCTTTTGCAGAGGAAAGGGTCCGCGCCTTCATCGCCGATTTCAGAAGATTGGTGCCGACCGCACCGCCGCCGCTGGAAACGATCACTTCCCCCGCGCCCGGGGCCTCCGGTCCGCCCTTGACGCCTGTATGGTCGACCACATAGCCGGTATAGAAGATCTTGTCCCTGATCCGCTCCGTATGGGGGAAGGTCTTGTCGAGGGAGATCAACTCCGGGTCGCCATGCACCATCACATAATCGAAATAAGTCTCCACCAGACCCAGCATCTCGTCATTCCGGCCCGGCTTTTTCTGCGCCACCAGGATATCCCGGACGGAAGAGATAATGAGCGGGCGGGGGCTGTCCTTGCTTGCCGCTTCCAGCATGGGGAGGAGTTCGAACCGCATCTGCCGTCGGCCGAAAGGGAACAGCTCCGTAATCAGTATATCGGGTTTTTGCTCATGATAGATATCGAGCAGCATATTTGCCCGTTTCTGACGCCATTCATCGTCAATCTGCTGCCCTTCCTCATCGACCAGCACCTTGAAATAAAGGTCCGTCGCCCGCGTCGCGGGAAGCTGGATCAGCCGCGCACCGCCGAGATCGACATCAATTTCATGCCCGCCGGAGACGACCGTCACATCGAAGCCCGTGCGCATCATGTTGCGGGCCAGCGTTGCCGTCCGCTTCAGATGTCCGATACCGAGCAGATGCTGGACATAGAACAGTATTTTGAGCGGATTTGATTGGTCTGTCATGCGTCTTCCATACTGATATTGATGCGGAGTGGGCGGATATCGCCACTTGCGCTTACTTCAAAAAGATGACCCGTCGCCCAATCGAAACTGACAGGCGCCTTGTCGGTCATATCCCAGTTATAAGCCAGGGATTTAATCGCCCGGATCACTCCCTTATGGGTGACGGCGATCGTATCCGACGCTAGGCTTTTAAGCCACGGCTGAAGGCGTTCCACAACATCCGCCGGGCTTTCCCCGCCCGGTGGCGTCATTTGCAGGCCCCGTGCCTCGTTATACCGGAACTCCGCGCCATATTTTTCGTGAAGAGCCTTTAATGTCTCCCCTTCCCACTCGCCCCAGCTCATTTCAATGAGCGCCGGTTCCAGCTTCAGATCTGATGCTCCCAGCAGTTCTGCCGTTTCCTGTGTTCTTTTAAGCGGGCTTGCAACCCAGTCGAATCCTGAAAACTCATCTGGCACCCGCCGCCCTGCAAGCTCCTCGCGTCCAAGCTGGCTCAAAGCTATATCCGTCCGGCCCTGAATTTTCTTGTTCAGGTTCCAGTCTGTCTTGCCATGCCGGATCACCAACAGCTTGACCATCAAACCGCCCCTTCAATCGCTTTTTTGAGGATATCCGCCGCGGCAGACAGGGTTCTCTCCGTCTCGACAAATGCCCTTGCTCGCTTCCCCATGGTAAGCCGCAATTCATCATTTTGGAGCAATTCGTCAACCGCACGAGCGAACGCAGCCGGATCGCCTGCCGGTGTCAATATCCCGGTTTCCCCATTGCGGACAACATCCGGCACCCCGCGGATATTTCCCGCGATAACGGGAAGGCCGCAGCCTTCTGCCTCAAGAAATGCCATGCCGTAGGCCTCACCATGAGCGGGCCAGGTGTAGATATCCGCAAATTCATACCAGGCTGGCAGTTCTTCCGGCGTCATGACGCCAAGACAGATGGCCCGTTCACCAATTGGCGCGAGCGCTGCCTCCACGTCCCGTCGTCTTTCCCCGTCGCCAATCACCAGAAGCTGCCAGCCGGTCTCCGTCACTAGAGACAGTGCCTGCCCAAGCTGCTGATAGGACATCATCTTATCGCCGCCGCGCATCATTGCCACCGCGAGAAGGGTTTTGACATCCTGCCGCCCGCCCCTCTTCTCAAGCACATTGCCAATGTCAACGGAAACCGCCTTTTCGCGAAAGCTCTCGATATCAAGAAAGGGCGGCAGCAAAATAAGCCTGTTTTCAGCTGAAACCAAAGGCTTCAGGCAAGCCCCGTCTAGCACTGTCATATGAAAAACGACGCGCGCAAAGCCAATAGCGTTCACGGCGGCCTCATATCCCGTTCGCCAGTCACCCTTGGCGCGCTTCGGCGCATGGCTCGCTTCGGCAACAAAATAGGGGATTTGAAGTGCACGGCAGACTTCAGGACCAATCCAGTCCGGCGCCTTATGGTATAGGTGATAGGTGAACCAGCCGTCCGGCGCTGTGTCCGGCGCCTCTCGCCATTTTTCGATCAGGCGCGCCGCCTCCACTTCTCCTTGCCTCTTAACCGATTGTTGGAAGTCCGGATCTCCTCGTCTATCAAAACTGCGCAGGCCCGAGGCAAGTTCCATCGCAAATCCTGCTTGCTCCAACGCCGTCCAGAGCAGCCGCCCCATCCGCCGGTCGCCGGAGGGAACCGGATGATCGGGCGATTTCATGGGCGCATAGAAAGCCAGCTTCATGTCTTGCGCCCGCCTCTGGTTTCATCGGACGGGGCATGCAGTTTCTTGTACAATTTCCCGATCAGGTCGTTTGCATCGAATAATTCCCGTAGCCGTTTGTTGCCTTTTTCCGCAAATTGCTCGCGCAGGGCCGGTTCAGCGCAGAGCCGCATCAATGCCGCTGTCATGGCTGCCAGGTTCCGTTCCGGGACAAGCAGACCGGTCTCCCCGTCAATGACCAGTTCCGGTATAGCGGAAACATTCGTTGCGACAACGGGGAGCTTCTGACTTTGCGCCTCCATCAGGACATTTGGCAGGCCATCCCGGTCACCATCGTCGGCGATCCGGCTTGCCAGTACGAAGATATCGGCCGATTGCAGCGCGGCAAGCACTTCCCGCTGCGGTAAAGCCCCGCGCCAGTCTATCCGGTCGGCGATACCCAACTTGGTTGCCACGGCTTTCAAATCTCCAAGCAGCGGGCCGCCCCCAATATGGACGAAGCGCCAGTTCAGCTCTTGAGGAAGAGCCGCAAGCGCCGTCAGAAGATCATCATAGCCTTTCTTGGCCACGGCACGGCCGACAGAGAGAATTTCGACCGGAGCCTTCAGGTCAGTTCCATCTCGGTCATACGACCGACTGACATACTCCGGAAACCGGGTGAGATCTAGGCCGTGATACATTAGCTCCACCTTCGAGTTATCTGCCGACAACTCCCCAAGATACTTGGCATTCACCGACGTGCAGGTCACAAGCCAGTCAAGATCGGCCAGTTTCTCGCGCAGCTCCCATTCAGGTGTTGTCCAGATATCCTTCGCATGGGCGGAACAGCTCCACCCCATTCCTGCGATCATACTTGCGTAGCGGGCGACAGAGGCGGGCGTATGCAGGAAATGGGCGTAAATCGTCTTCGCGGCTTCCGGCATTTCCGCTGCGAGCACAAGTGCCTGACCGAAGCGTCGAATGCGGTTCGAGGTAAGATCCCGGCGCAGATCTTTACGCCAGACGGCCCAAGCCTCTCGATAGCCTGGACGATGCCGCACTTTCCACCAGGATTTCAGAACACGCAACGGTTCCTGATAGAGATACTCAGGAAGGTAGTTGACGGGAGCGGAAATCTCCTCATGCACCGGATGGGTTGATTTATCCGTCGGATGGCGGAGCGACACCAAAGAAAGGTTCAGCCCGCGCTGTTCGAGGGCAAGCAATTCCTGCGCGATAAAGGTTTCCGACAGGCGCGGGTAGCCTTTCAGCACCACGATGACGGTTGAGCTCTCATTTTCTGGGATCGGCATGGCGCTCCGGCTAGGATTGATGTTCCGGCATTGTTAAGGGCAGATTGTGAAAAATTCAACCTGCAATGCGGCAATGATCACGGATCACGCCGATTGTGAAAAATTTCCTCCTTGCGGCAGGGGACAAAACTGTGAAAAACTAGCCCGGCGCCGGACCCGCGCATGATCCGGGGTCAATGGGAAGTGGGCAGGTCGCGTTCAATGGAACACAATATTTATAAGTATATTCTGCGGTACAGCAAAAAGCAGCAGATTATACTGACCCTGTTATCGATCCTCTCCTTTCCCTTTCTCTACTTTTATCTCGAACTGCCAAAGCTGATTATTAATGAGGCCATTCAGGCGAACGGCATCTCTTTCCCGGTTGAGTATTTCGGCCTCGAGTTTGACCAGATAGCTTATCTCTATCTGATGGTTGGACTGTTCCTGCTGATGGTCATTGTAAACCAGACATTCAAATATATCATCAACGTGTATCAGGGAATTTCCGGGGAGCAGATGCTGCGACGCCTGCGCTACGAGCTTTACTGCCGCATCCTGCGCTTTCCCATGCTGACCTTCAAGAAGAAGAGCCCCGGTGAGATCATTCCAATGATAACGTCCGAAGTGGAGCCCCTCGGCGGGTTTATCGGCGAAGCCTTCGCCGTCCCGATTTTTCAGGGCGGGTACCTTCTCGTTATCATCAGCTTTCTGGTTGTCCAGAACTGGATGATGGCCATAGCCGCCATCGCGCTTTACCCGCTGCAGGCCTATTTCATTCCGAAGCTACAAAAGAAGGTCAATCTGCTGGGAAAAACTCGGGTGCGGCTGGTTCGTGTGCTTTCAGACCAGCTTGGCGAAGCGGTCAGCGGCGTCGAGGAAGTGCACGCCCATGACGGTTCCGGCTTCATGCGGGCGCTGTTCTCCAACCAGCTCGACAAGATATACACCGTCCGCTATCGCATCTATCTGCTGAAATTCATTATCAAGTTCCTGAACAATTTTATCCAGCAATTGGGTCCGTTCTTCTTCTATGCGATTGGCGGCACTATGGTCATCAATGGCACGCTGGAGGTTGGTACGCTTGTCGCGGCGATCGGGGCGCATAAGGAAATGGCCGCGCCCTGGAAAGAACTGCTCGCCTACTACCAGCGGCGCGAAGATGCCCGTATCAAGTATGAACAGGTCGTTGAACAGTTCGAGCCCGCCGGCATGCGCGACGCGGACAACCAACTGATTGAGCCGGACGAAATTCCCAACCTGACGGGCGAACTTGTCGCCAGCAATCTTGAACTTTCCGACGATACCGGCTCAAGAATCATTGAAGGGCTCAGTACCCGTTTCAAGCTCAATGAACGGATTGCGATCATCGGACCGGCAGGCTCCGGCCGCGAAGCGCTCACCCATATTCTCGCACGGCTAATTGATCCGGACCGTGGACGTCTGATGGCGGGAGACGTCAATCTGGTGACAGCCCCGGAAGCCATCGTCGGCCGCAGGATATCCTATGTTGGACAGCATGGTTATGTCTTTAACTCGACCCTCGGGGAGAATCTTTTCTATGGCCTCAAGCATCGACCTCTGCATGAAAAAACCTATACCGGCGAAGAGGAAGCCTTACGCAATACCTATATTGCGAATGCCGGCCTGACCGGAAATTCAAGCGATGATATCGATGCGGATTGGCACGACTACACCCTTGCCGGAGTTGAGGGCAGTGACGGGTTGAATGACCGCGCGCTTGAAGTCCTTGAAATGGTGGATTTAAGCGAAGACGTCTATCGCCTTGGCCTTAGAAGCACGATTGACCCGGAAGCCGCGCCGGAAACGGCGGATTTGATTCTGACGGCCCGTCGGCGGTTTTTTGAGAAAATCGAGACCGATACAAGCCTGAAAAACATGATTGAAGCCTTTGAGCAGGACAAGTTCAATACCAACGCATCGGTCGCAGAAAACCTGCTGTTCGGCACGCCCGTCGGCGACGACTTTGACCTCAACCGGATGGCGGAAAATCCCTATGTGCTGAAAATCATTGAAGAGGCGGATTTGACAGAAACCTTCCTCAAGATGGGCTATCAGGTGGCCACATTGATGATAGAGCTCTTTGCCGATCTGCCGCCGGATCACGAGTTTTTCCAGTTATATGGCTTTATTTCTTCGGAAGATTTGCCGGAATATCAGGCCATGATCAGCCGTATCAGCGCCGATCAGCTGGACACCCTCCGCGAGGAAGACCGCCTTCGCTTTATGTCCCTTCCCTTCAAGGTCATCGCCTCCCGCCACCGGCTTGGTGTTCTGACCGATGAAATTCAGGAAAAGATAGTTCAGGCGCGGCATAAATTTGCCGATGAACTGCCCCCTGAACTGAAAGACAGCGTCGCATTTTTTGATGCCGACGCGTATAATCCGGCAACAAATTTGCAGGACAATATTCTGTTTGGCAAAATTGCCTTTGGCTTTGCCCAGGCTGCCGAAAAAATCGGGGCTGCCCTGGCGCAGGTTGTGGAGGAGTTGTCACTGAGGAGTACGATTATCGCCGTTGGTCTGAATTTCACGGTTGGGACTGCTGGCGCACGTCTGAATGCAACGCAGCGCCAGAAACTCTGTATCGCCCGGGCGATCATCAAGAAACCCGATGTGCTGATCCTCAACCAGGCAACGTCCGGATTTGATTTGTCGACCCAGACGCGCCTGATGAAGAATATCCTTAAGGAGTTTGAGGGACGCAGCCTTATCTGGTCACTTGACCATGCAGAAAAAACAGCCGAATTTGATTATGTCCTGATTATGCGGGGGGGAAGAATTGCGGATCAGGGTCGGCCGGACAAGCTGAAAGAGGGAAGCGACCTGTATAAAGAAATGCTGTCGGCATCCTAGAAACAGAAGGAGACAATCCGTGAGTTTGAAAGAAGAAGTTGAGATTCTCCGGCAGATACCCCTGTTCGCGAAAATTGAGCCGTCCAAGATCAAACTGCTGGCCTTCACGTCTGAACGGTTGACATTCCAGCCGGACGACATTGTGTGCAAACAGGGAGACAATGGGGACGCTGCCTACTTCATCATGGCCGGTGAAGCCGATGTTATTGTCGAGACTCATTCGGGACCCCTTACTGTGGCAAGCCTTGGAAAAAACGATGTGGTTGGTGAAATTGCCATCCTGATTGATGTACCGAGAACGGCGACAATCAAGGCAAAAACCGAGCTGACGACGTTGAAAATCACCAAGGATGTCTTCTTCCGCATGGTAACGGAATTTCCGGAAATGGCGGTCGAGATGATGCGTGTTCTTGCCGAACGGCTGGTTCGCACGACGGATGACCTGCAAAAGGCCAAGGAAACCATTCGAAATGGTGACTGACAGGCGACGGTTCCTGCCTGAGACAGTAAATAGTCCAAGGTTTAGTCGAGTATTGGAAAACGCATTATGACCGGCTGGATGTCCGCTCTGTCCGTTTATCGCGACAAACGCATCCTGAGCATCACCCTGCTCGGGTTTTCTTCCGGCGTTCCGCTGCTTCTGACGGCCAGTATTCTTCAGGCCTGGCTTACCCAGGAACAGGTTGACCTGACATCCATTGGATTGTTTACGCTGGTCGGGCTTCCTTATACGCTGAAATTCCTCTGGGCGCCGCTGATCGACAATATCCGAATTCCTCTCCTGACAAACCTGTTTGGACGGCGACGGAGCTGGCTTCTCCTGTTGCAGGCCTTCCTGATCGCGGCGACCTTGTCCCTCGCCTTCAGCGACCCGAAAGGCGATCTTTTCCATGTCGCCGTCGCGGCGCTGGTCGTGGCGTTCGCGTCCGCATCCTATGATATTATTGTCGATGCCTTCCGGATCGAGATTTGTGATGAGAAGAACATGGCCGCCGGCGCCGCGACCTATGTTTACGGCTATCGCATCGCGATGTGGCTGACCGGCTTTTCCAGCTTTGTCATTGCCGATTTCTTTGGCTGGACGATCAGTTATATGGTGATGGCCGCCTATATCCTGATCGGGACGATAACCGTGCTGCTAACCCGGGAACCCCAAATCGACGAACAAGCGTTGGAACCGGAAGGCCCTGCACCGGAAAATGCTTATCTCGATTGGCTGAAAACCTCGGTCATCGACCCCTTCCTCAATTTCATGCAGAAACCGGACTGGCTGATCATCCTGTTATTTACCGTTCTGTATAAATTCGGGGACAGCCTGGCAGGCGCGATGTCGAACCCGTTTTACCTGCAAACCGGCTTTACGCTGACTGAAATTGCCGAAATCGTCAAAACCCTCGGGACCGTTGCGATATTTGGCGGGTTGTTTCTGGGCGGTTGGCTGCTGGCGGCCACGACAATGTATCGCGCACTCTGGATCAGCGGCATATTACAAATGGTGTCCAACCTGATGTTTGCCGCGCAGGCTGTTATCGGACCCGACCTCACTTTCCTCGCTCTCACAATCGGGCTTGAGAATGTCGCCAGTGGCATGGGAACCGCCGTCTTTGTCGCCTATCTTTCCAGCCTTTGCAATGTTGCCTATACAGCAACACAATATGCGCTCCTCACTTCCCTGATGGCGGTGGCGCGGACAGTTCTGGTCTCACCCGCGGGCTGGCTAGTGGAGCAGGTCGGCTGGGTCGAATTTTTCCTGATCACCACGGCGGCGGCCCTTCCCGGATTGGGCCTGCTCTGGTATCTCTCCTATCGTCAACCGATAGAACAACAAGAAGGGGCACGTTCAGCCCCCGTGGAATGAGAAAATGAATATAGCAAAGCTGCTTGCCAGGACGGCAGAAACCTATCCGGATTTACCGGCCCTCGCCTATGGCAAGGACATTGTTGCCACCTACCGCGAATACGCTGAACAAGTGGCGGGACTCGCGGGCGCGTTGCGGGAAAAGCTCGGCCTTGACGCCGGGGACCGCGTGGCGCTGATCATGAAGAACCACCCAGAGTATTGGGTCGCTCTCTTTGCTGTCTGGCGGGCCGGGCTTGTCGCCGTTCCGGTCAACGCCAAGCTGCATATTAATGAATTTCGCTATATTCTGGAAAACTCCGAAAGCCGCCTCGCCTTCGCAACAGCAGAGCTTGCCGATGAACTGGCCCCGCTGATACCGGACCTTCCAGCCTTGGAAACCGTCGTTTCCGTTCATGATAAGGAGTATCAGGCGCTCAAGAAAGAGTCTCCCCTCGCACTGCAGGACGCTGCTCCCGATGATCTGGCGTGGCTCTTCTACACTTCCGGCACCACGGGCAAACCCAAGGGCGCCATGCTCAGCCATCGCAACCTGCTCGTCTCCGTCCTCAGCTATTTTGCCGATGTGACGGCGCTGTCGCCGGGCGACGCGGTTATCCATGCGGCGCCGCAGACCCACGGATCGGGGCTCTATGGCCTGCCGCTGATCGCCAAGGGCGGGATACAGGTGACACCGGAAAGCGGCGGGTTCGATCCGGCCGAGACGTTGGAACTGATTGCCCATTATCCGAATTCCTGCTTTTTTTTCGCGCCCACAATGATCCATCGGTTGATTTCCAGCCCGGCCTTTGAGGGAGCAGACACCCGCAACCTCAAAGTCATTATCTATGGGGGCGGCCCGATGTATGAGGCGGATATCCGCCGTGCTATTGATGCAATCGGTCCGCGGTTTGTCCAGATTTACGGGCAAGGGGAATCGCCGATGACCATTACCGGGCTTTCCATGGACATGATCCGGGATGAAACCCACCCGCGGCGAAGCGAGATCCTTGCCTCTGTCGGTACCGAGCGCACCGATGTCGAGGTAAAAGTGGTCGATTCCCACGACAAGCCGCTCCCCGTCGGGGAAATCGGCGAGATAGTGGTGCGCGGTGATGTGGTCATGCTCGGCTACTGGAAAAACCCGGAGGCGACCGAGGAAGCCTTGCGTGGCGGCTGGCTGCATACAGGCGATATGGGCTGTTTCGATGAAGCGGGCTTTTTGACCCTCAAAGACCGATCCAAGGACATGATCATCTCCGGCGGCACAAATATCTATCCGCGCGAGATCGAGGAGGCCCTGCTCACCCATCCAGAGGTCGATGAAATTTCCATCATCGGGCGGCCGCATGCCGACTGGGGGGAAGAGGTTGTCGCCTTCGTCGTTGTTCGCAAAGGTGGTGCCGTGACGCCGGAGGAGCTGGACCGCCATTGTATTGAGCAAATCGCCCGCTTCAAACGCCCCAAGGAATATTTCTTTGTCGAGGAGCTGCCCAAGAATAATTACGGCAAGGTTCTAAAGACGGAATTGCGGGAGCGACTTGGGACTTGACCGCTATCTCGCTGACGATGTGGTCAGTTTTTTTAGCGCGTCGGCGGCGGTCGAGATATTTTCTGCGCCCCAGAGTCCATCATTATACATCACAAACGGCGATGAGCCCGACCATGCCGCTATTCCACCACTCCGCCCGCTCACCCATTTTTCCTTGTCTTCCTGATAGGGGTTGGGTGCTTTTGCCTTGCTGAGCCGGAGGCGGATATCTCCCCGGTTTCCGGCGCGTCTCTTGACGTTGAAATCCGTGATGTCGTCCGGAAAAAACACGGTTTCATAAACCCGGAACAGACCCTTGCGCAGGATGACAACGCGCTGATCCGTGACGAAATAGGCTGTATGATAGGCGCGCCATCCATAACGAAGAGGACTGAACAGAAGCCATAGAGACCCCAGTACCAGCAGAATTTCCGGCAGTCTTACATCACTTACTTCATCCGAGCTGAGCCATAACATGACGAGAAAAGCCGTAAGTACCGCCCCAATGGCGCAAAACCAGAGATTAAAGAAAAGAGAGCGGAAAATATCCGGCCGACCTCTCCATAACACTGTCTCATCCGGCCACAGAACCGTTTTCTGGAACCAGGTTTCTGCGGGAGAGCGAAGCGGCTCGGCTGGCGTCATTTCATTTCCTCATGATTTGCTATATATTAATGGCAAAGGGCGCGCGTAAACAACTCCGAGGCTGAAAAATGAATAATAAACCGATACGGCAGGTGACCGACGAGGAAATCAGGACATTTCAGGAAGATGGCGTTGTCTGCCTTCGCGGCTTTTTTGATGCCGACTGGGTAGAGCGACTGCGCGACTTGATAGATGAGGATATCGCAGCGCCATCAGGCATGGTCAAGAACATCGATGCGGAGGGGGCAACGGGCTTTTTCTTTGGCGATACTTTTGTCTGCCATCATCTTGACGGCTTCAAGGACGCCGTATTCAACTCCCCGGCGCCGGAAATCGCTGCCTCCGTCCTCAAGGCGGAAAAGGTCAATTTGCTGTTTGACCAGATTCTGGTCAAAGAACCGGATACCTCGACCCCGACACCATGGCATCAGGATTATACCTACTGGCCCGTCGCCGGGGATCAGGTCGCGACCCTCTGGCTCGCCCTTGATCCGGTCACCTTCGAGAGCGGCGCGGTTGAGTATTTGCGGGGCTCCCACCGCTGGGGCAAGAAATTCCTCGCCATCAGCTTTGACCCGGATCAGAAATATGAGGAAGAACTCCCCGAAGTCCCGGATGTTGAAGGCAACCGCGACGATTACGATATTGTGTCCTTTGAACTGGAGCCTGGCGATTGCACCCTGCATCATGGCCTGACCCTGCACGGAGCGCAGCCAAACCGCCTCGCCAATGTACGCCGCCGCGCCTATATCCAACGCTGGACCGGCCATGACGTGACCTACAACCCGCGGCCAAATCTGCAGAAAATGCTGCGCGATCCGATGATTCCGATCGGCGCTCCGCTGGATAGCGACCTGTTTCCGCTCGTCTGGCAACGCTAACGCCTTTTTCTTCTGCATTTTTATCCGCTGGCGACCGTCAAAATTCTTTCTTGATATGGCGAGGCCAGATAGTTACATTTGCAACTATCTGGCCTGATCTCATCGACAAGGATTGCCGTTATGACCCTGACCTATATGACCGGCTTCGGGAATGAATTCGCAACGGAAGCCTTGCCGGACGCCTTGCCGGAAGGGCGCAACAGCCCGCAAAATTGCGCCTATGGCCTCTATGCGGAGCAATTCTCCGGCACAGCCTTCACCGCGCCAAACGCAACAAACGCCCGCAGCTGGCTCTACCGGATACGCCCGTCGGTCAAGCATATGCAGCGGTTTGACTCCGTCTCCTTCCCCCGCTGGAAATCGGCCCCGTCCGA
>TARA_R110001606_G_scaffold4824_2_pt1 | contig 55600 bp, 42 predicted proteins | sample TARA_R110001606 | Tara Oceans TARA_R110001606 (sample SAMEA4398315) | marine metagenome | biome: Polar Biome; feature: [SRF] surface water layer (ENVO:00010504); material: water (ENVO:00002006), including particulate matter (ENVO:01000060) such as... | depth 5 m
TGCTCAAAAGCTTCATCACCTACTGGCAGCACCATCCGGCACTTTCATACCTGTTTTCCACTCAGTTCATTGGCCCAACCAGCCAGGCTCCGAGGGTGGATGAAGGCCGGGACGAGATCCTGTACGAGCTGGAGCTGGCCTTTCAGCAGGTGCCCGACATGAAAGAGGACGACGTACCCTATTGGCTGGTAGATCGAATCTTCCGCAACCTGCTGGTCGACATTACAGGCAACACACACAGGGCGGAATTTTGTATCGATAAGCTCTATTCACCGGATTCTTCTACAGGTCGACTGGGTATACTGGAATTCCGTGGTTTTGACATGCCGCCGCACTATCGCATGAGCATGGTGCAGTTCCTTTTGATCAGAACGCTGCTGAGCTGGTTCTGGAAAACGCCGTACAACCATAAGCTGGTGCGCTGGGGCACATCGCTGCACGACAAGTTTATGCTGCCTCACTATTGTTATAAGGACATGACGGAGGTGGTGAACGACCTCAAGAATGCCGGGTACAACTTCGATGTGTCGTGGTTCGATCCGTTCTTTGCCTTTCGCTTTCCTTTCCTGGGTGAGCTACAGGTTGACGATATTCATGTTGAGCTAAAAATGGGCATCGAGCCCTGGCACGTGTTGGGTGAAGAAATGTCCAACTCCGGAACGGCCCGATTTGTGGACTCGTCGCTCGAACGCCTTCAGGTGAAAATTACCGGATTGACGGAGTCCCGCTACAAGCTGCTTTGCAACGGCTTTGCCATTCCGCTGAAAAACACAGGCACGCAGGGCGAGTATGTGGCAGGCATCCGTTACCGGGCCTGGGCGCCTCCGTCGGCACTGCACCCTACGCTGGGCGTCGATACCCCTCTGGTGATAGACATTTACGACACCTGGACGAAAAAATCGGTGGCGGCTTGCCAATACCATGTGGCTCACCCGGGCGGGAGAAACTACGCCACCTTCCCGGTCAATAGCTATGAGGCGGAAGCGAGAAGGGTTTCCCGCTTTTTCGACTTTGGGCATTCTATCAATATGGTGGAGCCCACAGTGATGCAGCCTCAGGCGGCTGGCCGGTTTGTGACCAAAATCTATATCCTGCCAACTTATGACATAACCGTAGAGGATGTTAACCAGGACTACCCGAACACCATGGACCTGAGAAGGTACAAAGGACGAAAATAATGGTGTGCCTGCCACCACTATAATATCTTCACAAATCAACTTTGGAATCGCAAAAAATTGGTGAGATTTGGCGATGATTAAATCATACCTGGCAGACAGAACGAAGTCCAATGAGCCGTTCTTTGATGAGATGACCACGCCTGATGGCAAGGTATGGCCTCATTGGGAAAAGCTTGCCAATGCCTATGAAAAGCTGGGCATTGAGAAAATGGAGCTGAGGAACAAGGAAGTGGGGCAGCAGCTCAGGGAAAACGGGGTGACCTACAACGTATATGGCGACCCCAACGGAATGAACCGCCCGTGGAACCTCGACCCGGTTCCCATGGTCTTCAGTCAGAGCGAATGGGAGGTCATAGAAAGCGGCCTTTCTCAAAGAACAGAACTACTCAATATTATCCTGTCGGATATCTATGGTGAAAGAAAGCTGATCAGAGAGGGGTTGATTCCCTTCGAAATGATCTATAATCATCAGGGCTTTCTCCGCCAGGCCGATAAAATTCGCATACCCGGGCCCCAGCAACTGGTGCAATACTCGGCCGACCTTGCCCGTGGCCCCAACGGGAAAATGTGGGTGCTGCACGACAGGACCGACGCTCCTTCCGGAGCAGGGTATTCGCTGGAAAACAGGGCCGCCATGACAAGGGTGTTTCCTGACCTGATCAGAGAAAACCAGGTGAGGAAAATCTCTTCCTACTACCAAACCCTGAAGAACACACTTTCTACACTTTCGTGGAAGAACAAGGAGAACCCGAGGATTGTGATGCTTTCTCCCGGCCCTTCGAATGAGACATTCTTTGAGCATGCCTACCTTTCTTCTTTCATGGGCTTCACCCTGGTGTTTGCTCAGGACTTAACTATGAGCGACGGCTATATCTGGCTGAAAACGCTGAAAGGCCTTGAAAAGGTGGATGTGATTGTAAGGAGGGTGGACGACGTGTTTTGCGATCCGCTTGAATTCAGGGCCGACTCTCACCTGGGAGTCGTTGGACTTATGGAGGCTGTGAGACAGAAAAACGTGATGGTGATCAATCCCCTTGGCTGCCGCATCCTCGAAAACCCTGGTTTGATGGCATTTTTGCCAAAACTAAGCAGGAACGTATTGCAACAGGAGTTGATACTGCCGTCGGTGGCGACCTGGTGGTGTGGACAGGAAAAGGAAAAGAAGTACGTCCTGGAGAATATCGATAAGCTGATCATCAGGATGATCTACCGAAACGACAAAAATAAGTCGGTGTACGGAGGGGAGCTAAGCAAAAAGGAAATAGAGCAGCTAAAAGAAGAAATCAAGGTCAGGCCCTACCTTTTCGTCGGGCAGGAAATGGTTGATTTTTCAACTACCCCCTCGCTGATTGACGGAAAGCTGGAGGCTAGAAATGCAGTGTTCAGAAGTTATGTGGTCGCCGATTCTGAAAACGAAAGCTACCACGTAATGCCGGGAGGGCTGTCACGCAGCTCACCTAAAAAAGGCGTCTTCATCGTGTCCAATCAATCGGGTGGTATTAGCAAAGACACATGGGTGCTGGGCCATGCCAAAGAGCATGTGCAGGTAGCCAAGCCACCTGTCATTGTGCAGCAAACGGAGAACATATTACCAAGCCGAACCGGGGAGAATCTGTTCTGGCTGGGGCGCTATTTGGAGCGGACTGTCAGCACCATCAGGCTGATGCGGATTGTGCTGAGGAAGTTCAATGAAACGGATGATGAGATCAATATTGAGCATGATCAAACCCTCGTTACACTGCTGAAGGGGCTTACCTCCCTCACAAGTACGCAGCCGGGCTTTCACGACAAAAGGGTACTCAAAGACCCTGAAAAGGAGCTCTATTCATTGGCCATTGATCAAAACCGATTTGGGTCACTCGCTCATTCGCTAAAGTCTTTCCTGTCTAATGGATATGCCATCAGGGACCGACTGAGCCTGGATACCTGGCGTATCCTGGATTTGATTTCTGAGGAATGGGAGATCATGAAAATGAATGGCACCAACCTGAGAGGAATCTATCACCGCCTTGATCATTTGATTGTCCACATGATGGCCTTCAACGGCCTCAATATCGACAACATGACCAGGGAGTCGACGTGGAGGCTGCTTAATATTGGGCGTTTCATTGAGTCGTCTATTGGCACCTGCCTGATGCTGCAGGCTACTTTGTCGGCCAAATCCACTTCTGATCAGGAAAAATCGCTCATCGAGCTGATCCTGATGAGCAACGAAAGCCTGGTGACCTACCGGTACCGCTATCGGTCTAACCTGGAAGTGCTGGGAGTACTGAACCTGTTGCTGGCAGACGACAGAAATCCCCGGGCGATTGTGTACATGATCGAGCGCATCGATGATCACCTGAAGCAATTGCCGTCTTTGGGCATTGGCACCGGTTTAAGCCCGGCTCGAAAAAAGCTATTGGAAGCCCTTTCGAAAGTCAGGCTTGTTGACCTCAATGAGCTGGCCGAACTGAAGCCTGATGCTGATACCCGAAAAGAATTGAAACAGTTTCTGGGCGATATTATCCAGCTCTTGCAACAAGCTTCCACGTTGATATACGAAAGCTATTTCAGCCACACCCAAAGCCAGTATGGTTTTGTGAAAGCCAACAGGTTGCCTGAGATTTAAGGCAGTACATTTCCAAAGACTGAGATGAAATACAGAGTCACACATATTACTAAATACGATTACCAAACGCCCACGGCTTTGTGTCACAATATTGTGGTTCAAACGCCAGCCCGGCTTCCTTTTCAGCAGGTGAAATCGTATAAGTACAATATTTTCCCCGAACCCAATTACCTGGCCACTCGCAAAGACTTTTTTGACAATGAGTTCATCTATTTTTCGGTGCAAAAAACACATCAGAAGCTGCTGGTAGAGTCGAAAAGTGAGGTGGAAATTGGGCTGCCAGCCTGGGCGAACCTTGACTCAAAACAAACTGAACCCTGGGAGGACGTGGTGAGCTGGCTGCAAACCACCGATGCCATGAACGACATTCGCCAGTTTTACCTGGAGTCAACATATGTTACCTTTATTCCGGGGGTAAAGGAATATGCGCTGGCGTCGTTTACGCCGGGCAGACCTATCGTGGATGCCATGCTTGACCTCAATAAGCGGATCAATAAAGACTTTAAATTCACGCCTGGCTTTACCGACATCAGCACACCTTTGGAAGAGGTATTCAAACACAGAAAAGGTGTTTGTCAGGACTTTGCGCACTTTTCACTCGCTTGTGTGCGGTCTCTTGGTTTGGCCGCAAAGTATGTGAGCGGTTATATCGAAACGATCCCCCCTCCCGGCAAACCCAAGATGGTAGGGGCCGATGCCTCCCACGCATGGAACGCAGTCTACATTCCCAGCATTGGTTGGGTGGAGTTCGACGCCACTAACAACCTGCTGGTGAAGGATCAGCACATCAGAGTGGCTTTTGGGCGTGACTTTGCCGATGTGGTGCCGCTGAAGGGGATTGTCTACAGTAATGGTGGGCAGAAAATGGTGGTGACAGTAGATGTGAGCCGGTTGTCGTGACCAGGCTATTGACGTATTTTACTTGCAATACCTCTCTGTCGGGTCTTATTTTTATCAGATAGATATAGTTTTTTGCCAGCTTTTTGTTAATTAAAGCTAATTATTGTAGTTTTTCTGATTGAATAGTTAGTGTTAATCTCTAACGCTGACTCATGCCATAACCAGTTATTTGTGTAGTAAGTTGGTTTACAAACTCCATACAATTTGATTCTTTTGAAGCGGTCTTATCTGATAGTTGTTGCAGTAACGGCCCTTGTGCTCACAGGGTGGGTCTTTGATCTGGAGGTTTTCCAAAGTGTGCTTCCCGGGCTTGAGACGATGAAGCCCGCTACAGCCCTTTGCTTTCTTTTGTGTGTGGTGGCAATTCATTATTCAGGTTTTGTGTCCGCTGCGGGACTTGGGGTCGTTTTACTTGTTTCCCTCATGCATGTGTATGAAACCCTGACAGGTCAGCTTTTCTTTCCTGAAACCTCCAGCCTGACGCTAAGAATGTCTGGCGCTACTGTTTTTTTGTTTATAGCTATCACTGTAACGATTGGACTCTCAAAGAGGCATGTCACCAGAGCGCAGGTGCGAATGCTGGAGGTAATAGTTATAGGGGCGTTATTCGTGTGTTTTACGGCACTTTTGGGTTTCCTGCTCGACTACAAGTCCTTCAATAGTATTTCGTTTTTTTCTTCAATGGCCCTTCATACAGCTTTTTGCTTTGCCGTACTTTTTTCCAACTTATTCCTTACACTGATCAAAAACCGTTACAGCGTGTTTAATTTGGTGCACTCTGACAATATGGGTGGCAGAATAATTTTGAGGCGTTGGCTTTTCACTGTTTTGGTGCCAGCTATTGTCAGCGGAATACTCATCACAGGCGTTGCCTTAGGGTATTACGACATTGGTTTTGCCTTTGTCTTGCTGGCTGCCTTTTCGTCGATATTCACTACCTGGTTTCTGTTTAGGAAGGCACGTGTAATTGAGAAATTTGACGTTACCAACCAGGCATTGCTTTATGAAAAGGAAAAAATCAATGATGACCTTCAGATCCTGAACCGGGCACTTAGTGAGGCGCAGGGTCAGCTAAAACAGAAAAATGAAGAGTTGGTACGCACTGTGGAGCGGTTGTATATCCGAAACAAAGAACTTGATCTTTTTACCTATCATACTTCGCACGATATAAGAGCTCCTCTTGCAAGTATTTTAGGTATTGCCAGCATAGCCATGGCCGAAAGTGATATGGTGAAAGTGAAGGAGTATATGACCGTGATCGAAAATAGGGGCAAGCGGCTGGATAAATTTATTCACCAAATGATCATGTTTACCAGAAACGACCGAACGCCGGTGCAGGCCGAAAAAGTAGAGGTCGCTGAGCTTGTGGAGGAATGTCTGCTTAGCCTGAAAGGTGATCCACTCTTCCGGAATTTGAGAATTGAGAAACATTTTTCATTGGAAAGCCCCGTATTGATACTTGACAAATTGAGGATTGGCCAAATTTTTCAGAACATACTCAACAATGCGGTTAAGTTTCAAAACACACAGTTGGAAGATAGTTACTTGAAAATTTCTGTTTTATCGGGAGGAGGCTTTCTGAGGGTTATTTTTGAAGACAATGGCATTGGAGTGAAGGCGGAATATCAACCCAAACTGTTCCAGATGTTTCAGAGAGCCACCGACAAAGTGGAGGGGTCAGGACTGGGCCTTTACATTGTCAAGCAAATGGTCACTAAGTTGGGTGGCAATATCAAACTAAGCAGTGAGTACGGAAAGGGGACTAAAGTTGAAATCGATTTTCCGATAGAAACGCTTGAATCTGACGATGACAGATAAGTCAGCAAGTTTCGGGTTTCAATACAGATGGCTTTGCTGTTTTTTTGAGTAAATTTTGAAGCCATGAACGATTACCAAAGAATTGCCAAAGCCATTGAGTTCATCAGTGAGCATTTCAAAGAGCAGCCTAAGCTCGAAGCAGTAGCCGATGCCGTGCATCTGAGCCCCTTTCATTTTCAGCGCATGTTTACCAGCTGGGCCGGCATAAGCCCCAAAAAATTTCAACAGTTCCTCAGCCTTAACCTCTCCAAGGAGCTGATGAAAACTGGCGATGCGTCGCTGAGTGAGGTAGCTTACGAAGCCGGATTGTCTGGTTCCAGCCGATTGCACGACCTCTTCGTGACCATTGAAGCCATGACGCCAGGCGCTTACAAAAGCAAGGGAAACAGCCTGAGTATTAACTACAGTTTTCACGATTCCCCCTTCGGAGGAGTTATTATTGCTTCCACCGACCTGGGCATCTGCAAGCTTGAGTTTGTCGCATCTATCGAGGAGGGGCGGGCATTGCTGGAAGCTGAGTGGCCCGAAGCTGTATTGACGGAAAACGCTGAGGCTAACCAGGCCGCTGTCGATCAAATTTTTGGAACAGGCGCCTCAAATCGACAGCCTGTCAGGCTCAACTTGAAAGGCACTCCATTTCAGGTCAAAGTATGGGAGGCATTGCTCCGCATACCGGAAGGCCAGCTGAGTACCTACCAGCAAATTGCCGACTATATTGGCAACCCAAAAGCATCAAGGGCAGTAGGGTCTGCCATTGGCAGTAATCCTGTGGCCGTGCTGATTCCCTGCCATCGTGTGATCAGAAGAGATGGTGGCATTGGTGGCTACCATTGGGGCAACGACCGCAAGCTGAGCCTGATTGCCTGGGAGAAGGTGCGAACCATGGAAGAAGAGGAGATGCATGCCGCTTAGCCTTTCTATTCCAACACCAGAAAACTTTAGTTTCAAAGAATGCCTGTGGTTTCTCGACAGGGGCTTCGACGACTGCCTGCACAAGGTTAAGGACGGGTCGGTTACCAAGCTTTTGAGAATTAGAAGTCATGGGCTTTCTCTTTTAAGGATCAGTGAATCGGAAGACGCACTTCGGGTTGATTTGCTGAAAGGTGAGGCCAGAGAATCGGAGATTATCGATTACATCACCGAGTGGCTGCATTTGGAAGGGGACGTTGCGCCACTGAAAGCCATTGCCCGGCAAGACGCTGACCTTGAGCAGTTGGTTGAAAAGTACTGGGGGCTTCGTTTAATTTCTATCCCCGACCTTTTTGAAGTGCTCTGCTGGAGTATTATTGGCCAGCAGATCAACCTGACATTTGCCTACAAGCTCAAAAGAAGCCTGGTGGAGGCTGTTGGAGAAAGCGAAACCTACAAGGGGGAGACCTACCATGTTTTTCCCACCCCGAAGCAGGTGCTCAAGCTGTCTTTCGACGACCTGAAAGGCATGCAATACTCATCTCAAAAAGCCAGGTACCTGCACATAGTGGTGGAAGCCTTTCTGGCTGGCGAGATCTCTGTTGAAAAGCTTTCTTTGATGGAGAGCACGCCGGAGATGCTGAAATGCCTCATGAGCCTGAAGGGCGTAGGGGAGTGGACAGCCAACTACGTGGCCATGAAATGCCTGCGCAGGCCCGATGCCATTACCTATGGCGATGCAGGGCTGCTCAACGGCTACAAGCAGCTCAAAGGTCTAGATAGGAAACCCACCAGAGAAGAGCTAGAAACCTTTTTCGGGCAATTCCCGGGATGGGAGGCCTATATTGTGTTTTATATCTGGCGGTCGCTGGCGTAGCCAGTTTCTTGTTTTAGACTTACCTTTTTGGTAGATTGATAACAGGAATAATGGTGAAAGGATATGAACCCCAACTACAGATTCTATTCAATATTGATTTTAATTGCAGGAATAGCTGCATCGTTGATCTTCCTTCTTTTCCAAAATGCCCTTCACATTATGTACGAAAGCCCTGGCAAGGCATCGGACTTTAACCGATTCATTTTCCCCATCGCTTTGTTAGCGATCATTCCTGGTCTTTTTATTAAGGCAAGGTCGCTGACCAACAAAATACTAGTAACAGGAGGGGCGCTTTTGCTGCTGGCCACTGTGCTGTCAGTCGTTACCGGGTTGACTTTTGGCCATGCATCGAAGACTGAGACCTTCTTGTTGTATTTCCTTTCCTGTGGCCTGTCTTTTATTGTTTTGGCCTTTACAGTTGCACTGCTTTTACGTTTTTTACTCAATTTCAGGGTGGTGGATGGACTACAGACACTGAAACTAGCCGCAATTTTCACTGCCGGTATCGCCATGGGCTATTTGGTTTTTATGGGAGTAGGCACCTTGAGCACCGTCAGCGTTTTTGCCCTCTGGTATCTCGTATTGATATTAATCGGCTCCGCTTTCTTTATTGCCAGGAAAGAACAGCCACTAGCAGCAGGCTGAGTTAGCCACGAGGGCGAGACTACAAAAGTTTGGCACCTCAGCCGATGCACACCTTGCCAGAGCGGCTGGCAGCCGATCAGTTTTACTGTTAACAGGCAAAACTTTTGTAGTCTGTGCGTCAGCAGGATTCCCTTCCCAACTGGTTACTTCCTTAGTTCCCGAATTGGGTGGAGTCGAATCGTAGATCCTACGATAGAGGTTCGGGTTTCTCACTCATCCTTCTCGCTTAGCGAATTGAAACCCAGAGCAGTTGGATCAGCTGCGAGGGCGAGACTACAAAAGTTTGGTGCCTCAGCCGGTTTACGCTTTCCCAGAGCGGCTGGCAGCCGATCAGTTTTACTGTTAACAGACAAAACTTTTGTAGTCTGTGTGTAACCGGATCCCCCTCCCACGGGGTTAAAAATCTACCCTACTCTTACCCCAAACTGGCTTGATTTTCGTATATATATATGGGGGCATTTACCTCATTTTTTGCCTCCTTCATACCAAACTCTTCCGTCTTCCGTTTGGTGCGCACCAATCGCTTCTATGGTGCCCAGCACTCACTACCTATGCTGCCCAGCACTCACCAGGTGTGGTGCGCACCATAGCCTCCTGTTAAGCCCTTATCACACCTATCATAAGCGCTTATCCCGAACGAAATAACGCCTTTACTACCTATATGATAAGGGCTTATGAGGTAGTGACACAAGCGCTTGTCTACCACTTGGATAAGCGCTTAACAGGAAGTCGGCTAGGGACTTTGCAAATGGCCGTGTAGCTGGGGAAACTACAAAAGTTTGTTACCTCAGCCGGTGTACGGTTTCCCAGAGCGGCTGCCAGCCGATCAGCTTTAATGTTAACAAGCAAAACTTTTGTAGTCTGGGCGTCGCCGGGATTCTCTTCCTGCGAGGTTAAAGAACCACACTCCCTCGCTAGTCCCAGCACACAACGCTGATGCTAGACTTTGGCTTATACCAATGGGCCAGGGGTGAGGTGGGAACTCCGACAAGCCGGTTATTGCGAAGCTGTGGATAAGTCGCTTCCTTAGACAAATCACCATCAGCTGTGGCAATCCGCCTGAATATGCAGCCTGATCTAACAGATTGCCACGTCATGAGTATTCTCATCTCACAATTGGCATTTACAGTGTGACTCGCAATAACCGGAGGCTGGTGATGTTTATGGATCCGATACGCCAGAAGCTGACAAACTTTAACCCCTTTCGCCGCCATTCCTCTTCCACCTGCCATACTCCTCCCGCATGCAGTGCCCGCAGGGTCGAAAGCCGAGCTGCAGGGCTTCTGTTGCATCCAAAAAGAAGACCCTGTTTGCTGGTTTCATCCTTTTGCCTGACGGGCAGCTGAGCTGGCCGTAGATTTTCAGGTGGGAGTTGCCACCCAGCGTTACTTTGCCTTGCCTGATGAGAGCAGAAAGCTGTCGGCTCCGGGCAAAGCCTGTGTTGCCCAGGTCCGTATGCCGGATCATTTGGCGTCGTGCAAAGGAATGCCCAGCGTCATTCGGTGGCCGGAGTGCACGGTACTTACGCCGTGCCGCATCTGCACCCTGTAGTAGCCTTTGCTGCCCATCACCGGCCGCTGGCTGGTAGCAAATATGATCAGGTCGCCCTGCTTTGGTGTCAGCGATATTGCCTTTGATTGCGCTCTTGGCCTTTGTTCAACCAAGATAAATTCCCCTCCCTCATAGTCCCAGCCGGGTTGCTTCAGGAAAAAGACCGGCTGAAAGGGGAAGTAGACATCACCATACAAATCCTGATGGAGTGTATTGTATCCGCCATCTCCGTAAGTCAGCAGCAGGGGACTAGGTCGGCGCTGTCCTTTGTCATGGCAAAGCTGGAGAAAGTCAGCATGGGCATCGGGGAATGTCAGGTTGAGCCGCAACGCTTTGCTCCAGAGATTGGCCGCAGGCACCAGCATTTCGTAGAGCTGTTGCCGAAGTGACTGTAACTGGTCAGGCAAAGGATAGTTGAAATACTTGTATTCGCCCTCTCCAAACCTGTAACGGGCCATATTGATGGTGGTTCTGAAAAGGCTTGGCTCGGCGTACCAGGCCATTATTGCCTCACACTGCTCCTGGGTCAGCACATTTTCGAGATGGACAAACCCCTGCGAAAGCAAGGTGGGCTGCAGGCTGTCGGCCTCTGCACCAAAATTCATGACTTGCATATAAAAAGGGTAAAAGGGTTAACACGTTTCTAAGATTCAAAATTACCCTGACCCTGTGCACGTGGCAATCCGATTCTTGCGCTCCTGATTTTGGGGGATGTCAGCAGGTGATAAACAGCTCCCTTGCTTCGCAGAAATCAGGTTGCAATACATGGGTATTTGTGCTTTCTTCACATAAAAACACATCCTATGTCACTTCTCAAACATCTTCGTATTGGCCTCACTTGCGTTGTCTTTTTGGTTGCCAGCGCCGCTCTGGCACAAAAAGTTGTCATTACGCCCGATAAGGCTGATGGTGTCCATAAAGTAGGCGAAACCGTTACCTGGAATCTTGGCTGCGTCGAAGATTGTGATTCTGTTCGGTACGTGCTGAAAAAGGGAGGCTTGATGGATATCCAGCATGACGATGTTTCCTTTGATAACGGTACTCCGCAGGTGAGCTATACCTTTGATGCGCCCGGCACCATGTTGCTGGAGGTAAGCTGGGGAAAAGGCGGCTGGGGAAACAGAAGTGTAGGAGGTGCTGTGGCCAATCCGGATCAAATTGCCCTGTCTGCCGAAAAGCCAAAAGACTTTGATAGTTTCTGGAAGAAAAAGGTCAAAGAACTAAAAAAGGTGCCTGCAAACCCTGTGCTTGAAAAAGGAGAGAGTGGCATTGAGAATGTCGACTTCTGGAAAATTTCCATGGACAATATCAATGGGAGTCATATCCAGGGACAACTAGCCAAACCATCATCAGGGGAGAAGTTTCCAGCTTTGCTCATCGTGCAGTGGGCGGGTGTGTATCCGCTCGACAAAGGCTGGGCGGTGAACCGGGCGAAGGAGGGATGGTTGACGCTGAACATAGAAGCGCATGACCTGCCTATCGACGAACCCAAAGAATTCTATAAGGAACAATCGGACGGGCCATTGAAAAACTACCCAGCCATTGGCAACGACAGCCGTGAAACGAGCTACTTTCTGCGCATGTACTTGTCGTGCTACCGGGCGGCGCAATACCTCACCGAGCGCTCCGACTGGAATGGCAAAACGCTGGTAGTGATGGGCGACAGCCAGGGTGGGCAACAAACCCTGATGACGGCTGGTTTCCATCCTGCAATCACCGCAGCCATTGCGCTGGTGCCTGCTGGCTTCGATATGCTGGGCCCGGATGTAGGCAGAAAAGGAGGCTGGCCCCAGTGGTATGGCAGCACCGAAGGCAAAGTCCCTGCAAAAGTGCATGAAGCCAGCCGGTACTACGATGTGGCCAACTTCGTTACCAATATCAAATGCCCGGTGCTGGTAGGCATCGGTCTGCTCGATGAAACCTGTCCTCCGGAAGGGATTTTAGCAGGCGTCAATCAGCTCACCACGCCCAAGCAGGTGATGATTCTGCCCACCTCTGGCCACCAGGATCGCAACGGTTCTCAGGAGCCTTTCCGAACCCAACGTGACAAGGTGTGGTTGCCAGCGCTACGTGATGGCAAAGGAGCGCCGGTGCAGTAACCCCCACGCTGATGAGAAACCCTCCAAGGGATAGCTATTTGCTAGGCTCTCCGGTCGTGTTGTAGCTTTCTGCACCGAAAAGGACAAACTCTTGGAGGGTTGCAGACCAAATTTGCTTGCTCTAAGTTGTTGGCGAGGGCAAACGCATTTAAAACTATTTAACTTTGAAATTCTTCTTTTTTACCCTAGCCCTAAAGGGAAAGAAGAATTTCAAAGCTGTTTCACCCTTAAGGGCCGGGGTAGAAAAACAGCTTTGAAAATAATTTATCTAATTTGTTTTAAATACGTTTGCCCTGAGTTGTTGGCCTTTGCTAATAGTTATTCGTCGAATTATTCGTAAATCGCTCTCTTATTTTTTCCGGCTGTAGCCGCACCAATGAAAACACAGACCAAGGCGTATCTTGCACTGACATTTATTTGCATCGTATGGGGCACTACCTACCTGGCCATGCGGGTGGGTGTGTCCCAATTTCCAGCGTTTGCCTTTTCAGCCATCAGGCAGACCATTGCGGGCGGCGGACTGCTGCTATTTGTTTGGCTTTCTGGCAAGGGCGGCACTATCAGCTTTGCCTATCTCCGAAAGCACGCCTTTATCGGGTTCATGATGATCACGATTGGCAACGGCCTGGTGGGCTGGGCCGAAATGTTCATCCCGAGCGGGTTGGCTGCACTTATTTGCGCTATGATGCCAGTGTGTGTGGTGCTTATCAACCTGGCCAGTAAGGCAGAAGAAAAGCCCAATGCACTTATTTATGCAGGTCTGTTGTTCGGGGTGGGAGGCTTGATGCTTGTATTTAGAGAACATGTTGCCGACCTGGTCAACCCCGACTATAGAATGGGCATTTTGCTCACGTTTGTCGCCATCATTGGCTGGTCGTACGGTAGTGTGAGCATCAGACGGTATGGTAAGCCCGAAAGTCCGCTGATGAACGCTGGCTTTCATTTGTTTTTCGGTGGCATCGGTATTTGGCTGTTCAGCTTTGTGTTCGACGACTACACCCGGTTTTCAACGGTCGACTGGCAGGGAATGTCGGCGCTTTTGTATGTGACGGTGTTTGGCTCGCTTGGTGCCTTTGTCTGCTATCTCTATGTGTTGCAACATTTGCCCGTTGGGCTGGCTTCCATATATGCTTATGTCAATCCACTGGTGGCTGTGTTGCTTGGCTGGTGGATCCTGGATGAAAAGCTGAATGCCCTTATCGCTTTGGCCTTCGTGATAACAGTTGTTGGCATTTTTATGGTGAACAAAGGCTATAAAGTAAAGGCATACAAAGCGCTTTCAAAACCAGCGGCTACCTGAGGGAGCAGACCAGGTTGTTATGTTTGTTCCGGCCACTTCTTCTGGAAAAGAATCTCAGGTTGTTTAATTTGCTACTTTGAGACAAAGAGAACACACCGATATGGAAATAAGAAAAGCCAGGCTGAATGATCTTCAGCACCTTACTCCACTTTTTGATGGCTACCGCCAGTGGTATGGCCAGGAAGCAGCCCTTGAAGCAGCGGGGCAATTCCTGGAAGAACGACTACTGAATGGGGAAAGCGTCATTTTTATGGCTTATGTGGAAGGTATTGGCGCAGGGTTTACTCAACTTTATCCATTGTTCAGCTCAGTTACTATGGAGCGTCTTTGGTTGCTCAACGATTTGTATGTGGACAAGAAATTCCGGCGTATGGGCATAGGCGAGGGGCTGCTGAAAGCCGCTCAAGCGTTCGCCACAGAAACGAGGGCCAAAGGACTTACGCTGGAAACGCAAGTGAGCAACCTGTCGGCACAGCGGCTGTACGATAGCACGGGGTTTAAGAAAGAAGAGGACTTTTATCATTATTTCTGGAAGGCTTAGTTTAGCCGCAATTAATTAAATATCACTCACGATGAGTTACTTAACTTCTGTAAAAAAGGAATTCCTGCGTTACAAAAGCCTGGGCGACAAGGCCATGGCTCAGGTGGCAGACGAAGCGCTACACTGGCAGTACAACGAAGAAAGCAATAGCATTGCCACCACCGTGAAGCACATTTGGGGCAATATGCTTTCCCGCTGGACGAATTTCTTAACCGAAGACGGCGAGAAGGAATGGCGGCAGCGAGACCAGGAGTTTGAGGAAGACAAAGCCACCAGGGCCGAAGTACTCGCCAGGTGGGAGGAAGGCTGGGCCTGTCTTTTTACAGCTCTGGATGCATTGAAGGAGGAGGATCTCAGTCGTACTGTCTATATCCGGGCAGAAGCGCACACTGTGATGGAGGCCATCAACAGGCAGCTGGCGCATTATCCTTACCATGTGGGGCAAATCGTTTACCTCGCCAGGATGCAGGCTGGAGACAAATGGACAAGCTTATCCATTGCTCGAAACAAGTCGGATGAATTCAATAGAGAGAAGTTCGGGAGAAAATAGAGACCTAAAATTCTATCTTTCAGCGAATTCCCTGTGATGCTTCGACCATAAATCCTGCCTGTAAATTTTTACTTTTCCCGTGTCGGCGCTATTTTAGAATAATGGAACGCCAAAGGTTTCTTCCGCTTTCGATCTGCATCATCCTTGGTAGCTACGGACTTTTTGCCCAGCAAACCGGTGTGGTCGACTACCCAACCCTCGGCATCAGATTTACCATTCCTGATGGCTGGAAGGGAGCGGAATCGGGAGAGGTTTTCCTTATGGGGTCGGATACCCAGCCGGGTCTCGTGATACTGATGACCCACCAGGAGTCGCAAATACAAAACCTTAAGTTACAAGCAGAAGCCGGTCTGGTAGATGAGGGCATCAACCTGCAGAAATCAGGAGATTTTGAAAAAGTGGGGTCGGAAGGGATAGGTGCGGAGTTTTCCGGCAATATCCAGGGAACACAGGCCAAAGCCTATATTGCGGCAGTGGTCAATCCTTTTGGGACGGGCGTGACAGTGGTATCTGCTACTGATGTGCCCAACTATTCTTCTCTTTACAAGCAACTGGCAAAGGAAATTGCCGGAAGTCTGCAGTTTTCTCAGCCCAAAGAGCCTCCGGTCTCTGAAGAGTGGCGACAAACGCTCCAGGGAGCCAAACTCACCTATCTCAACTCCTACTCGAGCTCAGGGTATGACTCCTATGGTGGCTATAGCGATCATGAGGAGATTTTGCTTTGTGGCAACCGTTTTACGTTTTACAAAAGTAGCAGCATGTCCATCGACACTGGCGGGGCCTATGCCAGCAGTGCGGGCAATAGCAATAATGCAGGAAACTGGACAGTGGCTACAAGCGGGGCTGGCGTGCCACTGCTCCGTCTTCAATACGACAATGGAAAGGTGTCGGACTTTGAGCTGGAGTACAAAGAGACGAAGACCTACCTGAATGGCTACCGATACTTTCGCACCTATGACCACGGGGAGTGCAGGTAGGTCGCTCCGTCACAACACACAGACCTTCTGTCATTCGCTATCAACCTTTCGAATATTTGACCGGCAAAAATTCTTCAAAGAGATAATATCTGGGTAGATTAGCTTACTTGATTTATGGTTTTTCAAAAATGCTGTTGCTGTTCCCGGAAGAGTTTGGGCTTTTCCCGGAACAGGCAACTTGCTCGCCTGAGTAGCACTGATGTGCGGTTTTTGAAATTGTATGGTTTATTATATTTCCCTTTAAGATACCTACTTATGAATAGACGAAGCACCCTCAAGGGTCTGCTTGCCGCTGGCGGTGCCATTGCGGGCCTTTCTCTTGTGGAATGGAAATGGCATATTGTGGAAGATGCCCTCCACCCCAGGTTCTACACTCGCAAAGAAGAGGAGCTTTTTAGCTCAATTGCGGACACCATTATTCCTGCCGGAACCCCGCCTTCCGTACCGGGCGGCCCAACCGAGCCAATAGGAGCGCTCTCCACCGGTACCGATAAATTCCTCATGAAGCTTCTCGAAAAATGCTACGAGAAAGAAGACCAGGACAAGCTACGACTTCAGATGGCAGCGCTCGAAAAATCTGCTGAGGATACTTACGGGGAGTCGTTCGCTGACTGCACACAGGAGCAGCGGGTTGAACTGCTAATGGCAAGAGCAAACTCGGAAGTGGAGGAAGAGAAAGAATTCTTCGACTTTATGAAAGACCAAACCATCCGTGGCTTTACCACCACACAGGTAGTAATGACCAACTACCGGGACTACAAAGTGGCACCGGGTCATTTCTATGGATGCGCCAACGTTTGATTATAAAATTCCAAAAGACAAAAACCAAAACACAAATAAATCTCAAAAAGCAAAGCACCAATACCAATCCGTTTCGAATTTGACATTTGGTGCTTAGTTGAATTTTGATGCTTGAGATTTGTGATTTAACAAACTGCTATGCTACAAGATTCTAAAGATAAACGTACCTACGACGCCATTGTGATTGGCTCAGGAGCCAGCGGAGGATGGGCTGCCAAAGAGCTGTGTGAAAAAGGACTGAAGACACTGGTGCTCGAAAGAGGCCGGGACGTAAAACATATAAAAGACTATCCCACAGCTTCCAAAGCCCCGTGGGACTTCGAATTCCGTGATAGTGTACCCATCGAGAAGCGCATAAGTTACGGCAATGCACGGTTCCTCAGAGAATCATCGTTGCCGTTTGCCCTGAAGGACGACGAGCAGCCCTTTATTCAGGAAAAGCCTTTCCGCTGGTTCAGAGGATACCATGTAGGTGGTAAATCGCTGCTATGGGCTCGCCAAACCCAGCGCTGGAGTGATTTCGATTATGAAGGCCCGGCCAGGGACGGCTTTGCGGTGGACTGGCCTATCCGGTACAAAGACGTGGAAGAATGGTATACCTATGTGGAGAAATTTGCAGGTGTTTCGGGCAACAGAGATGGCCTGGCGGTGCTGCCCGATAGCGAGGTAATGCCGGCTTTCGAGCAAAGCTGCATAGAGCAATACTTTCGGGAAAGTATTAAGAAAAACTACAGCGACAGGGTGATGATCCAAGGGCGGTGTGCTCATCTCACCGACCCTCAGCAAATTCACATCGATCAGGGCAGAGGCAAGTGCCAAAACCAAACCATGTGCAACAGGGGCTGCATTTACGGTGGCTACTTCAGCAGTAACGCTTCCACTATTCCCTGGGCCATGAAAACAGGCAACATGACCATGAGGCCCAACGCCGTGGTGCACTCGGTTATTTATGACGAGGCGAAAGGCAAGGCCACCGGCTTGCGTGTGATCGATGCTGAATCGAAGGACATCATAGAGTTTTATGCCCGCATCATCTTTGTGAATGCATCCACACTGAACAGCAATGCGATTTTGCTGAACTCCACGTCGTCGAGGTTCCCCATGGGACTCGGCAACGACAATGGCATCATGGGCAAGTATATCGCCTGGCATAATTACCGGGGCAAAGGCAATGCTGAGTACGAAGGCTTCCAGGACAAACGTACTGATGGGCGCAACCCTGATCACTCCTATATTCCACGTTTCAGGAACGTACGCAAGCAAGAAACCGATTTCCTTCGTGGCTATGCCATAGGTATTGGTGGCGGAAGAGGGCAGCGCTCCGACACCAGCATGATTGGCGATGAGCTGAGAGACAATCTGCTGGACAGGGGATATGGCAATTGGAACATCAGCAGTTGGATGATGGGTGAAACGGTGCCTGTTGAAAGCAACCATGTGCGGCTTAGCCCGGACATGAAAGACAAATACGGCATTCCGCAGCTCATTGTGTCTTGTGAATGGCAGGAAAACGACGACAAAATGGTGCTTGATTACCTGGAGCAGCAGCAGGAGATGTTTGAGAAGGCAGGCTTTGTCAATGTGAGGGTGAATGACAGCCATTCGCTTCCCGGCTCGGATATCCACGAAGTGGGTGGCGTGCGCATGGGAAGAGACCCTAAAACGTCACTCCTCAACGAGTGGAACCAGCTTCATGCCTGCAAAAATGTGTTTGTATCAGACGGCGCTTGCATGACTTCCACAGGCACGCAAAACCCAACACTTACTTTTATGATGTTGACGGCCCGTGCTGCTAACCATGCGGTGGATGAACTGAACAAGCTGAATTTGTAGTAAAGCTGGTGTGGTGCCCACACCGTGGCTTTGTGGCCGAAGACGTTAGAGCAAACGCTGCACACGGAAGTTTTCAACAGCAAGCACAGCAGCAAGTGGTGGCACCACAAGGCATAGAATAAGATTTAAAACATTTGTAGTTCCCGTGGTGCCCACACCATACTTGTTCACTCTGGGTGAGCCAAAGGATTGAGTAGGTCGCATAAATTCTCAATTGCTGGTACGCACTGGCAGGTGGTTGCACCACATTTCAATTAGAAAAAAACTTACAACACACTAAAAACACACTTGAAATGAAAAAACACCTGATAGCATTTATTATGCTGTTTGTTGCCTGGCAATTGCCGCAGCAAGCACAGGCCCAGAAAAAGGGCGACCCGTTGTACACCGCACCGCTGGGTGTGCAGGCCTACACGTTCCGCAAGAGCTTTCCCAATGGCGTGGAGGCCACATTGGATACCATTGCCTCGCTGGGTTTTACGGAGCTGGAAGGCGGAGCGCCCCGTGGCATGACGGGCGAAGAGTATAGAAAACTGTGCGAAGCCAGGGGCATCAGCATTCCCGGCACTGGCTCAGGGTATGACCAATTGGTGAAAGACCCACAGGCAGTAGCCGACAACGCCAAAGCCCTGGGCGCCAAGTTTGTGATGTGCGCCTGGATCCCTCATAAAAGAGCAGAATTTAACCTCGAAAATGCCCAAAAGGCAGTTGCAGATTTTAATGCAGCAGGTAAAGTGTTGAAAGAAAACGGACTCACTTTCTGCTATCACGTGCATGGCTACGAGTTCCAGCCCTATGGCAAAGGCACGCTGATGAACTATATCATTGAGAACACTAATCCTGAGTACGTGTCTTTCGAAATGGACATTATGTGGACGCATTTTGGCGGAGGTGACCCTGTGAAGCTGCTGAAGAAATACGGTGACCGCTGGAAACTACTGCATGTGAAGGACCTGAAAAAAGGCACACCGAAGGACCTTACCGGTGGCACTGGGCCCGAAAATGACGCCATCCTTGGACAGGGAGAGGTAGATATTGTAGGGATACTCAAGGAAGCCAATAAAATAGGCATCAAGCACATGTTCATTGAAGATGAGAGCCCCAATCCAATGCTGCAAGTGCCTCAAAGCATTGCCTATCTGAAGAGCTTAAAATATTGAAACACAGTGGTGATGAAAAAAGAGGCCTTAGCCTCTTTTTTCATTTCTAAGCGCTACAAGCGTTGCATTAACTCCCCCAATGGAGTCCCTGAAGGCACCATTGCGACCGGTTTTGGAAGGGTATGTTGTTCTGGGCAATGTTGCTCAACCTTTGTCTCTTTTTATCTCTAATGATTTACAGTAAATTGATGTAGCCATTGATGATGAATTTGAAACGCTAACCTGATTACCATGAATCCGATCCTTAAAAACATTATATCAGTTGTCATCGGTGTTGTCGCTGGCAGTATCGTGAATATGGGCATTGTGATGATCAGCGGGTTTGTTATTCCTCCTCCTGAAGGTGCCGACGTAACGACCATGGAAGGGCTACAAGCCTCGCTGCATTTATTCGAGCCCAGGCATTTCATTATGCCATTTTTAGCCCATGCTTTGGGAACATTGGCAGGAGCATTGCTGGCCGGTCTCATTGCTGCCAACAACAAGATGAAATTTTCTGTAGGCATTGGTGTTTTCTTTCTGGCGGGTGGCATCACAAATGCGTTTATGCTGCCAGGCCCTATCTGGTTTGCGGTTTTGGATATGGTGGTTGCCTATATTCCGATGGGATATATGGCAGGGAAAATAGCTGTGAGATTGACAAAGTGATTCGCCTTTCGCCGCACCATCTTTCGCAATATTTTGCAGGGGAGCTATTGAGTGATCGTCGGGAGGGGAAAGGCCAGACAGTAAAACGATGACAGATCCAAAAGAAATTGTTAGAGAGGGTTATGATAAACTTTCTTCGGACTATAGAACACATTTCGCCGCATCTCATGAAGCTAGTTATGAGCCGTGGCTGAATAGTTTTGTTCAATACTTGAAGGCCGATAATAAGATTCTGGAACTGGGCTGCGGAGACGGTCTTCCAGTTGCCCGGCTTTTAAGCCAGCGTTACCGGTACCTGGGCGTTGATATTTCGCCAGCGCAAGTGGCACTGGCCCGTGCCAATGTTCCAGAAGGTACTTTTGAGGTAGCTGATATGACAAAACTGTCTTTTCAGACAGGGGAGTTCGTCGGCATTGTGGCCTTGTACTCTCTGATTCACGTGCCCATTGAGCAGCAACCTGCGCTGATTGAAGCCATGCACAACTGGTTACAAGCTGGGGGCTGTGTTTTTGCAATTGTAGGAGCGAAGGCCTGGACTGGCATAGAAAAAGACTGGATTGTTGCCGGCACAACCATGTACTGGAGCCATGCAGATAGCAACACCTACATCAAATGGTTTTCTTCAGCAGGGTTCACAATAGAAGAAACAAAATACATCCCTGAGGGAGATTCGGGGCATACATTGATCATTGCCAGAAAGACGTAACTATGGTATCGATCTCCCCTCTGGTAGTGTTTCCCGAAGGTGATACCGACGATTTAGTTGCTCTTATTTCTTTTTGGCCGCTGCTGGTTTCTTCGCTGGTGCGTCTTTCTTAAAGTCGATGCCTGCCACCAAATTACCTGTTCTGAATGCTCCTGAAAGGGCTGCCGGAATTTGTGCTTCTGCCAGAATCACTTTAGCACGAGCTTCCTGTATGCGGGCAATCATTTCCTGCTCGTTGGCAACGGCCATGGCCCTGCGCTCTTCAGCTTTGGCCTTGGCAATGCTTAGGTCTGCAGAAGCCTGGTCGATTTGCAGCATGGAACCAATGTTTTGTCCAATATCGATGTCGGCAATGTCGATGGAGAGGATCTGGAAGGCTGTACCGGCATCAAGGCCGTTTTCTAACACCTGTCTCGATATGCTTTCTGGGTTTTCAAGAATGAACTTATAGCTGGTGGCCATACCAATTCTTGAGATAATGCCTTGCGCTACTCTTGCCTTAATGGTTTCTTCGCCAGCACCACCCACGAGTTGCTGCAGGTTGCTTCGCACCGTCACACGGGCCACAGCAATGAGCTGAATGCCATCCATTGACACAGCTGTGATGGCAGGCACAAGCACCATATAGGGCGTTACAGATACCTTTACCGCATCCAGCACGTCTCTACCTGCCAGGTCGATGGCTGTAGCTTGCTTAAAATCAAGTTTTAGGTTGGCTTTGTCGGCCATGATCAGCGCCTTGATAACCGCCACCAGATTGCCTTTGGCCAGGTAGTGGGTTTCCAGCATTTCGACCGAAATATCAGGAATGCCTGCCTTGGCTGCCAATATCATCGACTTGACGATAAGCCCCGGCGGTACCTTACGGAACCTCATGAAAACAAGTGTCATCAGATTAACTCTGACACCCGAAAATTGTGCTGTGATCCACAAGCTGATCGGGAAAATGTACAGAAGTAGCCAGAGGCCTACAACGATAACACCGAGGGTAATGAGTAGTTGAACAGGCATTTGAGTTGATAGATGGAGTTGAGCGGTGGCGACTGTTAGCTAACAGCCGTGTTAATAAATGATACCCTGAAAGATAGGCATAATTTATTGGCTACTCCTTTCAGTAGGGTTAAATAGTTTCTCTCCGGTGGTATAAAAAACGCAGCGACCTAAAAAAAGAGAAGCCGGGACACCTTTTCAGAAAAAAGCATCCCGGGCCATTATGACGGAATCGTGGTCATTTACTTCACAGTGAACCTTGCGGAAAGTCCACCGACGGAGCTTCCACCCACTGTTACTTCATATTCTCCTGGTTCCACAATGAATTTACCTTCATTGTCATAGAAGCCTAATTCGGTCTTTCCCAGCGTAAAGCTAATCTGCTTGCTTTCTCCAGCCTTAATCATCAGTTTTTGAAACCCTTTCAGCTCTTTCACCGGCCGGGTGACGCTGGCAGCAATGTCATGGAGATAAAGCTGTACTACCTCTTCTCCATCTACCTGGCTGGTGTTGGTTACTTCTAAGCTAACGACCGCCTTACCCTTTTCGGGCTGGCTCACCTGTAAGTCGGCATAGTCGAAGGCGGCATAGCTCAGGCCATAACCGAATGGATAAAGCGGATCATTGGCCTCATCGGAGTAGTGCGACCAGAAGACGATGCCATTGCCAGCGTCATTGGGTCGGCCGGTACTCTTGTGGTTGTAGTAAATGGGTACCTGGCCAACACTACGAGGGAAAGACATGGGCAGCTTTCCGCTGGGGTTGTAGTCGCCGTAAAGCACCTGTGCAATGGCGTTGCCGCTTTGGCTGCCTAAATGCCAGGCCTGTACAAGTGAGGGCACTAATTTGGACTCTCTGCTGAGGTCGAGAGGGCGGCCGCTCATAGTAACGAGGACCACGTTTTTGTTTGCTTTTGCAACAGCTTCCAGTAGTTCGGTTTGCACTCCCGGCAGGGTAATGTCGGTGCGGCTGCGGCCTTCACCTGATTGAAAGCCATTCTCACCCAATACAATGACAACCACGTCAGCGCTCCCTGCTGCCTGCACTGCCGCCGGGAAGCCGCTTTTATCCGATTCGTTGATTTTCACTTCCAGCAGGAACGTGGCAGGCTCGGTTACCAGGTCAGCGCCTTTGGAGTAATTGTACTGGTTGCCGGTATATTGCTGCAGGCCTTCCAATACCGACACTGCCGTGTTGGCATCGGCTCCACCTCTCCAGCTGCCGATAGGGCTATCTTTATCCGTTGCCAGGGCGCCAATCACGGCAATTTTCTGACCTGTCTTTTTTAGTGGCAGTAAGTTGCCATCATTTTTGAGCAGTACTATGGACTTTTTTGCCATGTCCAACACGCCCGCCACGTGGTCGGGGTGGCCAGTCAGGTCTTTCTCCCTTTGCTCGTCGCAGTAGCGGTAAGGATCGTCGAAAAGCCCCAGCTCAAATTTCACTTTCAGTATTCTCCTCGCCGCATCGTTAATCAGTGCCACATCTACTTTGCCATCGTCGACCAGCCCTTTCAGTTCTTTGACGTACAGGTACGACTCCATGTCCATATCTGAACCAGCCAGCGCAGCCAGCCTGGCGGCCTCGGAGCCATTGGCAGCATAGCCATGAACGATCATTTCACCTATAGAGCCCCAGTCGGAGACAACAAAGCCGTCGAAGCCCCACTCACCTTTGAGGATGTCTCTCTGGAGCAGGCTGTTGCCAGTGGCGGGAATGCCGTTAAGCACGTTAAATGCATTCATGAAGGTGCGAGCTCCAGCGTCGGAAGCAGCCTTGAATGGTGGCAGTACCATGTTGTAAAGTGTGGAAGTGCCAATGTCAACCGTATTGTAGTCACGGCCGCTTTCGGAAAAACCATAACCGGCAAAGTGCTTCACGCACGCTGCTATCGTGAGCGGATCGGCCAGGTCATTGCCCTGGAAACCATTGACACGTGCCACGGCTATTTTGCTACCCAGGTAGGGGTCTTCGCCTGCACCTTCCATCACCCGGCCCCAGCGGGCGTCCCGGCCAATGTCCACCATGGGAGCAAAGGTCCAGCTTATTCCAGCAGCGGCCGCCTCTACGGCGCCGATGTGGGCTGCTTTTTCGATGGCCGCTAAGTCCCAACTCGCCGCCTCGGCCAGCGGTATGGGGCTCATGGTTTTGTAGCCGTGAATCATGTCGAAGCCGATGATGAGCGGAATGCCCAGCCGGGTTTCTTCCACAGCTATCTTCTGTACTTTCCTCACTTCAGCTACGCCACGCACGTTCAGCATCGACCCGACGAGGCCTTTTCTAAGGTTCTCGTATTTCATGGCGGCGTCGCCATCAGCGGGTACAGGGCCCGTTACGTCCCAGAAGCCATTGTACTGGTTCATTTGCCCTATTTTTTCTTCCAGGGTCATCAGTGCCATCAGGCTGTCGACTCGCTGGTCGACTGCGCTGGAAGTCTTTGACGCAGAGGTGGTGGAATGGTTTGATTGGGTGAAGGCCATCATCGCCGTTGCGACAATGACCATGAGTATTATCGTTCTCATAGGAGTGTGTTTTGGAAACAACTTCAATTCAAGCCCTTCATGGGCCTGTTGGTTGATCCAAGGTACACTTCAGCAGGCTAAATGAGTTGTGCTGATGTCAGCTAAAGAACTGATCTTCATCAGCTATTGGGAGCTGCAATTCACCTCATTTCCTCGATGGGCGTGCTGGCTTTTGAGTTTGAAATCAGCACGGCATAGTCGATGAACGCTGTGGTTGACTTTCCCTTTACGTCCTCTCCATTCGATGGTTCATCCTTCATCACCACTTCTATCAAGTCGGGTATGCCGTTGGCGTAGGGGGTATCCCGGCTATTGAGCTTGAAAAGTGTGATGTCGGATGTCCGGGTTTTCTTGAGGTTTTTTATTCCTAGAAAGTATTCCTTCCGGTAGTCGCCAATGCCAAATCCCCCTTCAGTTGTATGGGTTTTGTACTCTTTGTTGTCGTCGTACTCCACCCCCCAAAGCACCCGGCTTTTGGTAAGGTAGCCTATGGTGGAAATGACATCTTCCCTTGCGTAAATGCCGTTTTCGATGAGCATAGTGAAAAACGAGGCGTTGCCGCCTTCCCGTTCTTTTTCCAGATGAAAGAAACCAAAACGCAGGAATTGCCGCTTGTTTTTGAAGTTGTACCGAGCGCTTAGATCGATGTAGTTGTCGTAGATCGTTTCTTCCCTCTTCGACGAGAAAACCTCAAAAGTCACCTTCAGGTTGCCGATCAAGTGGTTAAATATGAATGGATCGTTGATGCCTTTGCTGAAACCGTCCGGGGCTGCTTCATAGGCTGCCACAAACGCTCTCAGGATAGCTTTTGAGTCGCTGTCGTAATAGGGTGAATAATCGGTGGTGTCGGCCGCCAGCATGTCTGCTACCCGAGCCAAAGCGGGACTTTCAACAACCTGTCGGTCGATGAGTTCGAGCAGGAGCTTGCAGGTGTATTTGTATGTCACTATCAAATCAATACCTACCACCGTCAGTTTATCTTCTGCCGGGAGTTGGCCATTGAGCTGCTTTAGCGCTTTCCACTTATTGTAGGTTTCGACTGTTTTGTCCTGCGGTACCCTCACACCGTAGTGAGTGACCAAATCCTTCAGTAAAACCGTATCACCCGAGGCCAGGTAGCTGTTGAAATAATGGGCGATGGCGAAGTCGGTTTCGGGCAGGTAGTAGCTAATGGCTCCGGTTCTTGTGAGCGACTGAAGCAAGGCTATTTCAGTGGTTTCTGTCTTTGCACTGCCGTGGTAGGCCCCGAAGCCTATGATTTTGAATGAGTTGTCAGGAAATGAAAAGCCGGGACTAACCAGGTCAAATCTATTGTTTTTTAGATAGTCTTGCTTCGATTGAGCCGAAACGTTGAGGGCAATGAAAAGGGCAGCAATTGCCAGAAATTTGGTCATTCGATCTGTTTTTGGTCTAAAGACCAATGTTTGCTTTTAGCGATGCATTCAGGCTGTGAAATAATAGAAAGATTTTACTGCCCGTAACTTTCGCCTGTCAAGCCCACGAAAGCAAAACACTTGCTGTTAGGTGTGTCTTCACTCCTAATAATGATTTCAGGCAGCGTCTTCACGCTCTATTCAAGTAGTAATTTCCACCAAATTGCCATCAGGATCAGCCACCACGCTTTCATAGTACCCGTCGCCCGTTGTTCGTGGCTCGCCAATAATCTCAAAGCCGTCTTTTCTCAGTTGCTCGGTGAGTTGATTCACTTTTTCCTTCGAGCCGACACTCATGGCCCAGTGTATCAGCCCTTTTCTATAGGCATCTCCGGGGTGCAGCTCCACCTCAGGCCTGGCCATTATCTCAAGCCTGGCGCCTGAGTCAAAACTGAGGAAGTAAGAAGTGAATTGCTTGGTGGGGTTGTGGTATTTTTCGCCGGCCGTGGCAGCGAAGTAGGTGGTATAAAAGTCTTTCAGCTCTTCAAGCTTTGTCGTCCAAAGGGCGATGTGTTCTATTTTCATACATAAAAGTTTTAGCCTTGTACGTTAGCTAAGCAAGGTTGTTTCGCTACTTCGCTTGTTAGTTGTCAGGATAGGAGATGCTGTGTTATGCGAAGTCCGACGTATTGGTGCTAACTTCTTGAACTGCAGAATAGTGGTGTATTTTAATGCATAAAGTTTGTTTCAGAAGTCTTCTAGAATAAACGCTTTTTTACAGGTTGTAACTGTACTTCGGTTTAGTGTGCCGTGCCAAAGACTTTCAGAAGCCGTTTTTACTTATTTTTCAAATAGATATGCTTGATGTTTTTCTCGCCTGATTCTCTTGCTTCGATGATGAAGGCGTTGGTGCTTTTTATCAGCGGAGATAGCTTTGAAAACCCATAATTCCTGGGGTCAAAATCTGTCTTTTTCTTGATCAGATAGCTTCCCAGCGACCCCAGGAAGGCCCAGCCATCATCGTCAGAAATTTCATCCACGCTTTCCTTAATCACTTTTATCAGCTCCTTATCTACTTTGCTCACAGACGAGGGCTGAGCTTTTGGTTGACTCTTTTGATTGGGCTTTTCATGTGATTCAATTGCCTGCTCCTTCTTCAATATTTCGATATAGATGAATTTGTCGCAGGCAGTAATGAATGGCCGGGGTGTTTTCTTCTCCCCAATGCCTATCACAAACATGCCCGCTTCCCGCAAACGTGTGGCGAGTCGTGTGAAGTCGCTGTCGCTGGACACAATGCAAAACCCGTCGACTCTTTTAGAGTAGAGCAAATCCATGGCATCAATGATCAGGGCGCTGTCGGTTGAGTTCTTGCCCTGTGTATAGCTGTACTGCTGGATGGGGGTGATGGCATTCTCGAGCAAGACATTTTTCCATCCCGATACCGTGGGTTTTGTCCAATCGGCATAAATACGCTTGATGGTGGGATTGCCGTATTTGGCAATTTCGTCGAGCATTTCTTTGATATGCGCATAAGGCACATTGTCTGCGTCAATGAGTACTGCCAGCTTGTCGTCCTTCATAGTGGATGTGTTTTCTTTGTGATTGGCAAGGGTGCTAATTTCGGCCTGCGGGCTCCCGCTACTCCATGCGAATAGCTATTATGCCACTAGCGTACTAGCGCCTGGCTTGAAAGATACCAAATAATCTGGTGTCGGAATTCTGACTTTGCGGTTTTGGAGCCTTCTGGTAGTTGAGTTGACAGCTATGGCGAGGACACGAACCGAGGGGTGGGGAGTCCATTTATTGGACCGTCGAGATTCGTTTGGCCCTATGGTATATGTTTATCGCTTTTGTTGGGTGCCGTAAATCCGTCATGCCATTTTCCTTCTTAGTCTGTTTGATTGCAAGACTGTTATTAATGTGAAGAATGTCATATAACAACCGCCATATAGAAAGATTAAATGTCTCGGTATTCCACTTAGTCCAGAAATCGTAAGGAATCCAAAACCTACAATAAAGGATAGTATGAAATTTACAAATGTCGCTAATGTGACGGTCTTCCAATCAAGAACTTTAGTCACCATCCAGACTATTCCTTGGAACACGATTGAAGTAATCAGTAAAAACAAAGTATAGTTAATCGTCTCATCACCTTTCTTGCTAACATAGTCCGAAAAGTTAAACGCATGATAAATTGTCAGCCCACCAATAAGCAGAACGTATAGGGTCAGTAAGACTAATGTTGTCGTTTTTTTGCGTATCATCAGGATCTTTTGCGTACAACAATTGTATATAGATCGATGCATATCCCCATTATACATACAAAATATACCAATTTCCTTATTCTTTCCTCACCAAATCCACCTCGTCAAAGAAAATGTCTCCATTGGGTACGTCAAAGTGGATTCCGGTTACTTTCATGTTGTTGTCGATTTTGAATTGGAGCGTGCCGAAGTCAAACCAGGCTTGTGGCTCCCGCCATTTGATCTCCCAGGTGTCGTAGTGCCAGTGCACCAGGTCGGCTGTTAAACCAGGGTTATCCTCCATATAAAACCAGAGTTTATCACCCTGTTTCACCACTACCACATTGCCATGCATGCCTGCCCAGTAGGTGCCTGCATATTTTTCAAGTGAGAGGCTGGGTTTTGTACCGCTCACCCTTGCCTGTGTTCTTTTTGCTATGTCGTCGTAATGACTCTTGTTGTTGTCGTTGCGGGCGAGAGCCTCCGCCGAAAAGTCTTTTGTTTCTGCTTTGATGTATTGGTTGATGATGTAGTAACACAGCGGAGAGGCAATCCCTTTCATGCCGTTGGTGAGCACCACCACTCCGAGGTTTTCATCGGGCACCATCATCACATAGGAGTACATGCCATCGTAGCCGCCGCTGTGGGCTACCAATTGCCGACCATAGTAGTCGCTCACACCATAGCCCACGCCGTAGCCTGAAAAGTGCCTGCCCGGCGTGGCCGCTTTGGCCTGCTCCGACACAACGAAATTATTGTGCGGTGTCCAGAGCCTGTTTTGCTGTTCTTTGGCGATGATGGTCTTTTGGCTTGTTTTGCCGCCATTCAGGTTCATGATGATCCATTTGGCCATGTCGTCGGCGCTGGAAATGATGCCACCGGCAGCGCCCATATTGTCCCAGTTTACCCACGGAATGGGCTCGTTGTTGCCGACAGCATCAGGTTTATGCGGGGAGGCGTAGTTGCCTTTAGCTTCCAAATCATTGGTGGATGTTACAGTGCGACTCATGCCCAATGGCGCAATGATTTGTTTCCTCACATATTCGTCCCAAGGTAGACCTGAGGCGCTTCTGATGACCTCGCCAGCTGCGATGAACATGAGGTTGGAGTAGCCGTATCCGTTGCGGAACTCATAAGCCTGGGGCACATATTTCACCTTCTTTACCACATCTTCAGCGGATAAGTTGGCCTTGTACCACATCAGGTCACCGCTGAATGTGCCGAGGCCCAATCGATGGCAAAGCAGGTCTTCCACGGTGGCATGCCGAGTGGTGTAGTCGTCGTACAATTCAAAGTAGGGGAGGTGGTCAATCACGTTATCGTCCCAGTTGAGCTTGTCTTCTGCTACAAGTTGCCCGATGGCCGTTGCCACAAACGCCTTGGTATTGGAGGCGATGGCGAACAGAGTTTCGCTGTCCACCGCCTCTTTGCCGCCTGCTTCCTTTACTCCGTAGCCTTTGGAAAGCACCACTTTGCCATCTTTCACGATAGCTACTGCAATGCCTGGCACATTCCAGTCTTTCTGCGCTTTGGCGATGTATTTATCAAGATCGGCAACTTTCGGCTGTGCGGTCGCAACAGAGCATGAGAAGACGAGTAGCAGGAAGATGTATTTGAATTTCATAGCAACGAGCATTGGTTGCTATGAAATTAGGAAAAAGTTTTCAGACCGGAATAGTAACACCCGGGCCATGGTTATTGACGGCTCGGGTAATAGCTTTGGGTAACGCTAACGCTAGCTGAGCCTGTAGCAATCTGTTTTTTAGGATTCTGCTTCGGAATGAGTAGATTGCTTCGTGTCTAGCAATAACCGGTAGGTCGTGATTTTGAGAGTAACACCCTTGCCCCCTAGTTGGTAGAATGGCAATCTATCTTTTAGTGTTTACTATTCTGAAAAGGACTTTTACCTCAGGAACTTATCAATGATCTCCGCAGGGAAGATGCCCACGGGGCCTTCGTAGATGCCAGCGTTGCCACCAATGTCAGTAACTTCTACCGAAATAACATTCTCGCCCTCCCAGTTGATGAGTTCAGGGGGGATGGGGTAGTCCCGGTAGGTTTCCCATGAGTGCGACTGACCCAGGGGCCTGCCGTCGTTGGTAGCACCAATCAGCTTTCCATTCAGGTACACCTTATCGAAGTCGTCGATTTTACCCAGGAGGAGCACCAGTGGCTTGTCTTTCAGCTTAGCATCCATTTTGAAGTGCTTGCGGTAGTAGAAGGTGCTTTCCCAGTGTTTTTTGCCCTTGGTATGCAGGAAGCCCGGCACCATAATCACTCCCCATTTTTTATCGTCAAAGTTGGCGAGCTTCCATTGCGACTCGTAGCCTTCAGCAAACTTCCATACTCCTTCGAGCCTCATGCCTTGATCGAGCGAGCTCCAGGAAGCAAAAAGACCGATGTCGCCGCTAACAATGCCACCGCTGTGGATGGTGTCAAATATCCGGACTGAAATGACGTTGTCGCCTTTGAGGTTTAAAAACTCTGTAGGGATGTAATACCATCTTTTGGCGTTATAAGCTGTGCTGAAGTGAGGGGGGAAGCTGCCAAAAAAGCCGACAAGATGGCCATTGACAAACACCTGATCAACATCGTCGATATAGCCAAGGTTGAGGTAGATATTGTTGAACCTGGCTACTTCGCTGCCATCGAATTTCTTTCTATACCAGGCGTAGCCATCATAGCCGTTGAAGCCTTCCGACTCCCATTCTGACGGCGCATAGATGGTTTCCCACTGGCCGTCATCATATTTGGGCTTAGCCCAGTCCATATTGTCACCAATGTGAAATTTCCAGCTGCCTCGCAGCGATACCACTTTTTGCATGTTTCTTCCTTGCGAAAAAACTGAAGCAGAAAATAGCAGAAGGCAAATAGTAGAAATGTATCTAGCGCTATGCATCAGGTGATCTGTTTACGGTTCACGAACATACCAGATGTTCATTTTTCTCACCCAGGACGAGCAATATCTATGCGTTTTTCTTTTTTTCAAAGAAATTGACCCTGGCTTTCAATGGATTGTTGTAAAACTTTGTCATCTAAAAAATCCCGCTTGAGACTAGCGGGACTTTCTCCAAACAACTATTAAACTAAATTTTTAGAAAATGTTACATCGATACCCGCTTGGAGCTGTTGCTGGAAGAGACTTCGAAAGTAAAGCCTTTAGAGCTGATGCCTGAAAGGTCGAATACTTTGCTGAAACCCTTGTTGAAAGTGATACTTTCGCTATGAACCAGCTCACCGGTTTGGTCAAATATGCCTATTGTAGCACCATGACTCTTCGGATCCTTATACACCAACTGGTATTTGCTGCCACCTAGTTGGTTAACGCCCATCTCTTCAAGCTCCTGCACCCTGGCCATGAGAGTAAATTCACCGTCTTTGTCGGACACCACTACCTGGTAGGTGCCAGGGCCGAGATCTTTCATATTATATGGACGCTTAAAGCCTCTTTTGTTGTCTATGCGATCCACTCGGAGTACATGACCCGCTTCGTCCATTATTTTCACTTTGACAATACCAGGGGTGGCGTCCGCATAGATCAGGTTATACTTTCCGTCAACTTGTGAAGGAATAAGAGCGGCTTTGGATGACTTGTCTCCATTACCTTCTGCTAATGTGGCTGTGCTCATAGCTGCTACGAGCATTGCGCTTAAAATGATAGTTCTTTTCATGAGTTTCTGAATTTAATTGACTTGTTGTTGAATTAGTTATACATAGATACGGGCAACCCGGGGCGGGTTTGTCATAGGTCAGTCAAGGGGTGTCACGAAATGTCATAAAGTTGTTGAGAGATGTAAAAAGGGGGAGGAAGAGTTTGAAGATCGAAGTCGGGAGACCGGAGATTGCTAGTGGGTGGTACGGCAAGCGGGCTTGCTGCGGTGGGGCCGTCCGCCGCCGGAAGGGTTAGAAGAGAGACGGAAGAAAGAAGACAGAAGACGGAGGACCGGAGCTTTCTACGGCTAGTTGCCGCACCGAAACCTATCGTAAGCCCTGAGCCGGGCACCCCTGAGCCAGCCAAGCCCTGAAAGGGCGATATACCTAAAGGATGGCGGTGAAGCCCCATCCGAAAAAGAAGATTAGCAAACAGAAGCCAGGTAAACCCCGGTGTCTGACGGCTCATTCTCTGTGGCCAGTGGCCGTACTGAAACCTATCGTAAGCCCTGAGCCGGGCACCCCTGAGCCGGCCAAGCCCTGAAAGGGCGGTATATCTAAAGGATGGCGGTGAAGCCCCATCCGATAAGAAGATTGGAAACCAGCAGCCAGGTAAATCCCGGTGTCTGACGGCTCTTTCTCTGCGGTTAGTTGCCGTGCCGACACCTATCGTAAGCCCTGAAGGGGCGATATACCTAAAGGATGGCGGTGAAGCCCCATCCTAATAGCCAGACGCCAATTGGCCAATTTCAAATCCTCTTCCCCTCAATCAATAATCATCTTGTACCCAATGCCATGCACTGTCAGGATAATCTTTGGTTCGTTAGGGTTGTCTTCTACTTTCTGGCGGAGCTTCAGTATAAAATTGTCGACGGTTCGGGTGGTGGGCTGTGCCTCGTAACCCCACACGTCTTCCAGGAGCTTATAACGACTCACAATATCGTTCTTGTTAGCAAGGAGAAACTTCAGGATATCAAACTCTTTGTGCGATAACTTTACCTGCTCGCTCCCCTCGTGGGCCAGGTAGTGCTTAAAGTCGATAGTTAGCCTGCCAATGGAGGCTTTCTCAATATTATCTGCGTTTCCTGCTGCCCCAGCTCCTGATTGCCCATCAGTTCTTCTGAGGATGGCCTTTATCCGGGCAATGAGCTCTCTCAGGCTGAACGGCTTTGTCATGTAGTCGTCAGCACCGATCTCAAGCCCTACCACTTTGTCGATTTCTTCGCCTTTGGCCGTGAGGAAAATGATAGGTGTTTTGATGCCAAGCTTCCTTGTCTGTCGGCATACATCAAACCCCGACATTTTGGGCATCATAGCATCAAGCACAATCAGGTCGTACGAAGCCTGCTGAATCTTCTGCAAACCTTTTTCGCCGTCTTCTGCCAGCTCCACGGCGTAGCCTTCAAACTCCAGGTTGTCTTTCAGCCCCATCCGCATGTGCAGCTCATCTTCTACTATCAATATCTTGGCCATGGTGTTGTTATTTCTTTACTAAAATAGGAAACATCAGTTTAAAGGTACTGCCTTTTCCCGGCTCACTTTCTACGGTAATTTGCCCGCCATGCGCTTCCATAATGTGTTTCACTATCGACAGGCCGAGTCCCGCTCCCTGTGTGTTGTAGATATCGCCCTGCGTCACCCGGTAAAACTTGTCGAAGATCTGTTTTAACTTTTTTTCTTCAATGCCCACGCCCTGGTCTTTAACGGCCACCACGACCCATTGCTCCATCCGTTCTGTAGATATATCCAGGTGTTTGGTGTCCGGGCTGTATTTGATGGCATTGTCGAGCAGGTTGATAATTGCTTCCATCACCGACTCCGTGTCCGCCATCATGTTGGGTAAGTCATCCGTGAAGTGGACCTTATAGGTAAATCCCTTGTTTTCCAGATGAAACGAATAGGTGTGCAGCACCTCTCTCACAATGTCGTTGAGCAAAACCGACTCCAGGTGATACGTCTTTTTATTGGCCTCTATCTGAGAGAAATTCAGGATCTTATTCACAATATTGGTCAGCCTGCCGGTTTCCTTTACAATGATCTCGTAGTACTCCTTCTTTCTTGTTTCCGTAGTTACCCGCCCCAGCAGCAGGGTTTCGGCGAACATGCTGATGAGCGACAACGGTGTTCTGATTTCATGAGACACGTTGCTGACAAAGTCCGACTTGGTTTGTGCCAGCTGCATTTCTGCCCTAATGTTCCTGAAAACCATCGCAAAACCTAATAGCAGCACCAGCGACACCATGCCTATCATGATCATGTTGGTGTTGGATCGCTCCTGCATCACCATCTCAATGGAGTTGCCGGGAATGTAGATCTCCAGCTCGTACTCAGGCAGCAACCAGATGGTTTTGGAGCGTGCCTTGTTGTTCATTAGTGAGTCGGTGGTGTAAATAAGCTCGCCGGTCACCTTATTGGATGCCGCCAGCACAAACTCTTCGCCTGCCACCTGTTCCATTTTTGGCGCAATCAGCTCTTCAATGAAGTCGGAAGGGCGAATGATCATCACACAGAGCGAATAGGTGTCGGGATTTTCGCCGAGCACCATCAGCAGGGTTTTGAAGCGCTCACCTTCCACTGCCAGCACCTTGTAGGGTTCAATTTTCCGAAAGCCAGCCGACCGGTAGCCAGTCATTTTTTTTACCAAGGCTGAGTCTTCCCGGATATGGTTTTCAAGCAGGGTTATGAGTTGTTGTTGGGGGATTTCGTCTTTGGCGTAAAAGGCCAGCTTTTGGTTTTTTTCCAATGGAAAGAAAAAGATAGCCGACACCCCCGGGTAACCTTCAAGGATCTCTTTTGGGAACTCACCGGCCCCTTTTCTGCTCCAGGCATCATCAATGCGGGTGGTCATGCTGTTGACCACGTCGTCGGAATATTGATTGATGGAGAACAGGAAGGTGTCGATTTGCTTGTCGTAGATGGCCTGCATCATGGCAACGCTCTGATTGAGGCTGCGGACTTCGAATATCACTAGTACGCTGATGGGCAGCACGATGACCAGCACCAGGATAAATGATATTTTAGCAAAAGATGTCCTCATAGAGCGATGTCAATTGGGAGATACGCAAGTTTCGAACTAAGGTAGCACAATGATGACATTTTTTTACGATTGAGCTCAGTAGGCATTGGCTTTCGATCACCCTAGCCCAGGGTTCAAACGCTGGACTATGATGATGGAAAGGGAGGCGGGTGGCTCGGCGGGTGCCAGAATTTCAAGGCGTTTCATGCATTCATTTGGGGTTATCCTTATCTTGGTCGTTTATTCATCGAAACCTATCATGAGCCCATTGAACATTGACCCAAATATTAAAAGAGCTACAACGCTTCCCGCTTCTTTTTACCGAGACAGCCATGTGTTCGAAAGCCTCAGGGAGAAAGTCTTCGCCCGGTCGTGGCAGTGGATAGGGCAGGAGAGCCAGGTAAGCCTTTCGGAGAGTGTCTACCCGCTAACCTTGCTGGACGGCTATTTGGACGAGCCTCTCTTGTTAACAAAAGACAGTGACGAGCAGGTTCGTTGCCTGAGCAATGTATGCACACACCGGGGAGCACTGCTTTGCATGAACCCTGGTAGGGCAAAAAAGCTCGTTTGTCAGTACCACGGACGGCGGTTTGCGCTGGATGGCCAGTTTGAGCACATGCCGGAGTTTGGTGAAGCAGAAAACTTTCCCCGAGACTGCGATAACCTGCCTGCGTTAGAGTTGCGGAAGTGGTTTGGCTTCCTTTTCACCTCGTTGGCTCCGGCTTTCGATTTTCAGCAGGTAATTGACGTGATGCTGGAGCGGGTAGGTTTTCTTGACCACACGAAGTTGCGCTTTGCGCCGGAATTCAGTAGGGACTATTTGGTCAACAGCCATTGGGCCCTGTATTGCGACAACTACCTCGAAGGCTTTCACATCCCGTTTGTGCACAAAGACCTGAACGCTGTGCTCGACTACGGCACATACAAGACAGTGGTGTACGACCATTGCAACCTGCAGATAGGGTACGGCAAACCCGGCAGCGACTGCTTTGAACTGCCCGAGGGCCACCCTGACTCAGGCAAGATCGTTTCAGCCTGGTATTACTGGGTTTTCCCCAATATGATGTTTAACTTTTATCCATGGGGGCTGTCTGTCAACATAGTGAAGCCTCTCTCCATTGGAAGAACCAAAGTGAGCTTCCTTACTTATATATTGGATGAGGAGCGCTACAAGCAGGGAGCGGATGTGATGACCGACAAAGTAGAACGGGAGGATGAGTTTGTAGTGGAAGCAGTGCAGAAGGGCATTCGGTCCCGGTTTTATCCCGGAGGCCGGTTCTCACCAACACGAGAGAAAGGCGTACACCATTTCCATAGTTTGCTGGCGAAGTTTGTTGAAAATACCTAAAAGTCGGTATGTCGAGGTGACGGTAAACCGGTATATTTAAGGGTAGATGAATTTTTCACTTACTAACCCTTATTATTATGAAAAAGCTGCCGATCAATGATTTATTTGTTTACAGTGCTGAATTCCGTTTTGGGGACCCACCAGCAGGAGACGATCCGCCACCGCCACCGCCGCCACCAGGCCCAAAAGATCCAAAATGAAATAACGATGAGTTCAAAAATTGCTTCTATACTGATCTTGATAGCAATATATTCCAATGCAATCGGAAAGCAAGCACGAAAAAAGGCTGAAATAGACAGCCTTTTTTCTATTGTTAGTAACTCCACGAACAGTAAGCCAGACTCTGCATTGGTGACGGCCTCTGTTTTGGAGGGGATTTTGCTGACCGGAGAGAATACGTTGGGACTTGCAGAACTCTACAATTCAGTTGCGAGGGCCTATCAACAAAAGGCGGACTATTTTGAGGCAATTGATTATAGTCATAAATCAATAAATCTCTATCGAAGCATTGGTGATTCTTTGGGAGTTGCGTCCAATTTTATCACCCTTGGTAATACTCATAAGTATCTTGGGCATAAGAAAGAGTCGCTTGAATATTACTTGAAATCAGCAGACATCAGGAAAGCTTATGGCACCCAATCAGATTATGCTGCGGCTTTATATGGCTTGGGTAACTATTTCTATGAGCTAGCTGACTATGCCAAATGTGGCTCTTACTACCTCCAGGCACTTGATATCTTTGAGCAGGCAAGGGACTCCAGCAGATTGGCTGATATGTATTTCAATATGGGTAATCTATCTATTGTCAATAATGAGTTAGATAAGTCACTAGAATACTACGAAAAATCTCTTCTTTTCTATAGCCGGATTGGTGATGAATATATGTTTCCAAGAATTTGGTCAACAATTGGTCGAAATTTTTATAATAGAGGGGATACGATTAAAGCAAAGGTGTATTTTTTGAAAGCTGAAAAGGGTTTTCAAAAATTTGAAGATAAGCTCAATAGTTGCCAAAATCTAGCTCTACTCTGTCGGGTGGAAATGGGCTTTAAAAGATATAAATCTGCTTTAGCCTATGCGCTGAAAATGAGTGAAATGGCAGAAGAAATTGGTGCCATTAGATATAGCATTGATGCCTATTCTTTACTTGCGTCAATCTACAACCATCAAGAACAATTCGAGCAGGCCTACGATAGTCGGAATAAGGAAAGAATTTTTTCAGATTCTCTTTACAATCTTGAAAAGGATAAGGCCATCAGGGAACTCACCGTCAAATACGAAACAGAACTCAAGGAACAAGAAATAGAAAAACTCTCCTCCGAGAAGGAGCTTCAGGAAAAAGAAATACTTCTCGCCACTACGGAGAAGAATGCCTACATGATTGCAGTAGTGTTTGCGATTGCATTGGCGCTGGCCATTCTGGCCTTTTTCACGCAAAGGCAAAAAGCCATGCAGCTGCGAAGCGAAAAGGCCCTGGCAGAGCGGAATACTCAAATTAATTCATTGCTTCAGGAACAGGAAGTCAACACATTAAACGCCTTACTCGAAGGGCAGGAGAAGGAACGCCTCCGCATTGCCGAAGAGCTGCACGACAGACTGGGAAGTTTGTTGTCGGCCATCAAGCTGAATTTCAATGGCTGGATTGGCAAAAGGGATCTGAGCCACGATGAGGTGGAGGACTATTCTGCCAAAACCAGCGGACTACTCGATGAAGCTGTTACAGAGGTAAGGCGGGTGTCGCACAATCTTTCCACCGGGCAGGTGTCTCGTTACGGCCTGGTTGGGTCCATGGAAGACCTGGCGGCCACCGTGAATCGCTCGGATAGCATCAAAATGAAAGTGCTGCACTTCAACCTCGGCGAGCGCTTGCCCATCGAGCTGGAGACTGGCATCTACCGCATTGTGCAGGAAATGCTGGCCAACGTGCTGAAGCATGCAAACGCCCAAGAGTTCACTGTTCAGTTGAGCAAGACAGACAATAGCGTTATCCTGACAGCCGAGGATGATGGCAAAGGATTTGACTACAAGGAAGCTAGAAAACGGGGAGGCATTGGCCTTCACAATATTGACAATCGGGTAAAGAAATTTGGGGGGCAGTTCAGCGTGGACTCCTCACCGGGAAAGGGAACAATTTTCACATTTGAATTTCCATTAGAGGCATGAGTGATATTAAGGTGTTGATAGCAGATGACCATCATTTGATGGTAGATGGCATCAAGTCGTTGCTGGACGATGTAGAGGGACTGGAGATTGTTGGTGTGGCCAACGATGGGGAGGAGACCATGGTGTTTGTTTCCAGAAAGCCCGTTGACGTGATTTTGCTCGATCTGCAAATGCCAAAGATGAACGGTTTTCAGGTGGCAGAACAGATCAAAAAGAAGTACCCGAAAATCCGCATTCTTGTGCTGACCATGTACGACAAGCCTGGTTTTATCCGTGAGCTGCTGGAGTCGGGCGTGGATGGCTATGTGCTGAAAAACACGGGCAAGGAGGAGCTGGTAGAAGGCATCAAAACCGTGAATAATGGAGAGAAATTTTTCAGCAAGGAGGTTTCTGGCATTTTCTACGACAGCTTCAGGAAGGAGAAAGATGAAAACACCTTCCTCACCACCCGGGAAATTGAGATTATCAAGCTCATCGCCCAGGAGCTTACCTCACAGGAAATTGCCGACAAGCTATTCCTCAGCCACTTCACCGTAGACACTCATCGGCGCAACATCATCAACAAGCTGGGAGTGAAAAACACCGCTGGCCTTATCCGCTACGCCTATGAGAATGGGTATTTTGATTTGCAGAACTAGGGGGTTGAAACTCCAAACAACAAAAAGCAAATCTCAAATAAGCTCCAAATCACAAAATAGGAAATTTCAAACAGGCGCTTTATCGAGGCTGCATCTGATTGTTACCTGATCGAAGAAATCCTCTACTTCATATTCCTGTTCCCAGCTGTTGTTTTCTCTTGATCCCCGTGGTCTGTCCCCCGACAGACCTTGAATCAACTCCTTTGTGGTGTCGAAGGGCTGTCAGGGGACAGCTCAGGGTGCGGGAGTAGGTGCTTGCAATTTTTTTTAATTTCCGTTTCAGTTGTTAATACTATTCAGTCGGCATTTTTTGCTAGCTTCATATGTATCTTTCTGATTGTTCTTTATTGTTAGACAGATAAACAATCCAAGTGTTTATTAGATTTAGATGAGTATCAAAAGAGTGTTTTTTGTTTTTATGATTGTTTTTAGTAGTGAAGCTAACAGTCGACAGTCCTACACCACAGAAACAATTGATAGCCTTCTTTCAATTGTGGTTAATGAAAAAGACAGAAATCCAGATTTGTCTGTAGATATAGGACTAGAGATAGAAGAAGCCTTGAACAGAGCATACGCCTTCCCACAACTAGCAAAGCTGCACTCTGCTTTCGCAGTTGCCTACCAAAACAAAAGTGACTATCAGATGGCTATTGAGGCTGCTCAAAAATCGACCAGTTTTTATCGTAAGCTTGGAGATTCTGTCAACGTGGCAAGGCTACTGATGATCATTGGGACAGCTCATAAATACTTGGGACACAGGGAAGAGTCTCTTGACTTTCAACTTCAATCACTAGAGTTGAGAAAAGAATATGGGTCGCCAGCATTTTATGCTTTAGGTTTGCAGGCAGTGGGCAATTACTTCATGGAAGTAGGTGAATACAAAAAGTGCGAAGAGTACTATCTCAAATGCCTGGAGATTTTTGAAGAAGTTAATGACTCAACCAGACTATCGTCAATGTATTTTAACATGGGCATTCTGATGGGTATTAAAAGAGAATATTTAAGCTCAATAGCCTATCACGAGAGAGCATTAGAAATGTTGAAGGCTTTGGGACTACAGACAGAATTCCCGAAAGTGTGGAATGCAATTGGTTATAACTTTTATAATCAAGGTGATTTCAAAAAAGCAAAAGCCTATTTGTTAGAAGTTTATCAGAGTGACTTAAAATCAACTGACAAATATAAGTATTGCTACAATTTACTCCTTTTATCTAGGGTGGAGAACCATCTAGGTAATCATCAGGCAGCTTTGCATTATGCAAAAATCGGTGATCATTTGGCCAATGAACTTGGCGCTCTTTCATACAGCAAGGAAGTTCAGAATTTATATGCACTTATCTATTATGCTATCAGCGACTTTGAAAAGGCATATCATGGAATATATGAGTATCGTGTACTTTCAGACTCACTTTACAGCATCGAAAAGGAAAAGACAGTAAGAGAACTCACCATCAAATACGAAACCGAGCTCAAGGAAAAGGAAATAGAGAAGCTCACATCAGAAAAGAAGGCGCAGGAGCAGGAGGTGCTGCTGGCCAAGTCAGAAAAGAACGCCTACCGGGTGGGCATTGTGTTGGCAGTGGCGCTGGCCATTGCAGTCTCTGCGTTTTTTGCGCAGCGGCAAAAGGCTAGCCAGCTCAGAAGTATGCAGGCGCTAACAGAACGCAATGTTCGCATCGATGCGCTTTTGAAAGAGCAGGAGGTAAGCTCGCTCAATGCCCTGATAGAAGGACAGGAGAAGGAACGCATGCGCATCGCTGAGGAGCTTCACGACAGGCTGGGCAGCATGCTGTCGGCGATTAAACTCAATTTCATTGGCAGCACTGTCAAAAAAGACGTAGAACAAAAAAGCCCTGAAAACGAGACAGTCAAAACCACCCAAATGCTGGATGAGGCGGTGACCGAAGTGAGGCGCATTTCTCACAATCTCTCTACCGGACAGGTGTCTCGCTACGGCCTGGTCAGCTCCATGGATGACCTGGCAGCCAGGATTAATCAGTCGGACAGCGTGGCCATGAAAGTGATGCACTTTAACCTGGAAGAACGGCTGCCGGTAGAAATGGAAACAGGCATCTATCGGATCACTCAGGAAATGCTGGCCAATGTGCTCAAACATGCGCATGCCAGCGAGTTCATCGTTCAGTTGAATAAGACAGAGAACAGCGTGATACTGACTGCGGAGGACGACGGAATAGGCTTCGACTACCAAGAAGCCAGAAGAAGGGGTGGCATTGGCTTGCAGAATATTGAAAATCGGGTGAAGAAGTTCGGAGGGCAGTTCAGTGTTGACACAGCTCCGGGTAAAGGAGCCATTTTCACCTTTGAGTTTCCGCTGGAAGCCTGAAAGAGATGGGAGGGGTCGTCAGGCATTTGTTGAAATGTCAAAAACCAACCCCCAACTCCGTGGTCTGTCCCCCGACAGACCTTGACGAAAGCCTTTTGCGATGTGTTTCGGCTGTCAGGGGACTGCCCAGGGTCAGGGGACAGCCCAAGGTCACAAGACGAGCCAAGGTGTGGAAGTCTGAAAGAGGTGGGAGGAGTTGTCAGGCATTTGTTGAAATGTCAAAAGTCAATCTCAAATAAGAAGTTGAGCTGGTATAAGGAAATCCCAAATAACAGAAAGACAAATCTCAAATAAGCTCCAAGGCACAAAATGAGAAACCTCGAAAACAACCCCCAACTCCGTGGTCTGTCCCCAGACAGACCTTAACGAAAATCTTTTGCGATGCGTTTGGGCTGTCAGGGGACAGCCCAGGGTCAGGGGACAGCCTAAGGTCAGAGGACGACCCAAGGTGTGGAAGTCTGAAAGAGATGGGGGAGTGTCAGGCATTTGTTGAAATGTCAAAAATCAACCTCAAATAAGCAGTTGAGCTGGTATAAGGAAATCCCAAATAACAAAAGGATAAATCTCAAGCAGGCGCTTTGTCAGGCCTAAATCTAATGGTCACCTGAGCGAAGCTATTTCGTAGCGCAGCGAAGAAATCCTCTACTTCATTCTTCTGTTTCCAGCTGTTGTTTTCTTGTGTCCTTTACAGACATTGACTAAACTCCTTGTGGTGCCTATAGGCTGTCAGGGGACAGCCCAAGGTGCGGGAGACAAATCTCGAATATGCTCGAACGCACAAAATGAGAAACTTCAAGCAGGCGCTTTGTCAAGGCTACATCTAATGGTCACCTGAGCGAAGCTATTTCGTAGCGCAGCGAAGAAATCCTCTACTTCATTCTTCTGTTTCCAGCTGTTGTTTTCTTGTGTCCTTTACAGACATTGACTAAACTCCTTGTGGTGCCCAACCCATGGTCTGTCCCCCGACAGACCTTGGCGAAAGCCTTTTGCGATGCGCTTGGGCTGTCAGGGGACGACCCAAGGTCAGAGGACGGCCCAAGTGTCGGTGGATCTGGTGGTGTGGCGAGTTTCGAATTTCGCTTATTTGAATGTAAGATTTACTTGCCTTTTGGCACTTGCTATTTGGGTTTTGTCTTCAATAAAAGTGCTATTCTCTCAGCGTCAGCGCTTTCACTTCCTCAATATTCTTGCAACCAGCCAAGCCCATGTTGAGCTCAAAATCGGCTGCCATGTTCCTGATGACATCGTATACCCCCTCTTCTCCGTCAATGGCCAACCCGAAAGCATAACTCCTTGCCATGCAAACGGCCGAAGCACCAAGTGCCACTGCTTTCATCATATCTGCCCCTGAGCGTACGCCCGAATCGAGCAAAATGGGGAAGTTTTCACCAACGGCTTTTTTCACTTCTGGCAACATTTCAATAGTGCTGACAGCACCGTCCACCTGTCTGCCTCCGTGGTTAGAAAGTATAATGCCATCCATTTCATGCTCCATGGCCATTTTCGCATCTTCCGTGTGCAGAATGCCCTTCAACAGTATGGGTAGCTTGGTTCTTTTTCTCAGAAATGCGAGATCTTGCCACGTAAGGGAGGGCCGGGAGTAGATGTTGATAAATTGTCGGACGGCTGCCAGTGGCTCGCCTGAAAAGGCGTTTTTAAAGAAGCTGCCTGGGTAGTTATTCAATAGTTGGATAAGGGACAGAAAGGTGGTTGGCCTGATTTTTCGATCTACCGGAGTTTCCTCGCCGATGGCTTTTTCTTTCAGCAACCTCATAAACACAGGGTCGCTGGTGTATTGAGCAATGCCCCTGGCTTTCAGGAACGGGAGGAAGGCCAGGTCGAGGTCCCGGGTTCTCCAGCCGAGCATGGAGGTGTCGAGCGTTACCACGATAGCTGAAACGCCACAATTCTCGGCCCTTTTCACCAGGCTTTCCACCAGCTCATTCGACTTGCTCCAGTAGAGCTGAAACCACCTTGGGCTGTCGCCCATGGCCCTGGCAACCGTTTCCATTGGCACTGATGCCTGATTGGAAAAGATAAAGGGAATACCAGCTTTTGCAGCAGCCTTTCCCACCGCCAGGTCGGCCTTTTTGTGCACCATTTCCAGCACGCCGACTGGGGAGAGTAGTAGTGGTAGCGGAAGCTTTTGGCCAAAGAGGGTAGTAGAAGTGTCTCTCGTGGAAACATCGTTCAGCATACGGGGGACAATCTTCCATTTTTCGAAGCCTGAGAGGTTTTCAGCCATCGTAGTCTCCCGGCCTGCTCCGCCTGCAATATAGGCCCAGGCCTCTTTGCTCATTTTATTTTTGGCGGCTTTCTGAAGTTTGGCAAAGTCGACAGGTACCTTCGGTAAAATACCAGCCATGCCGTCAAGGTAAATCTTCTTTTGCCAGCTGAGGGCATCCATGGGTTCGCTCATGTGTGTGGTGTTGTTATGCAAAATGCCCATCAAACCATTTGTTTTTCGGGCGTTCAGCATAGCTATTAAAAAATCAAACTAGCGTCACATCAATCTAACGCAAAAGGCGCACATTCTCAACTGATCAGACCTCAATCCCGTCGACAGTAAGGCGACCTTCCTGCCAGTCATTGTTGAGGAGCACCATCACTTGCGTGAGGCCGGCACTGATCAACTGCTCGGCTGTTTCGCTGAAAAATCCAGTCATTTCTTGTGTGTGATGGCTGTCGGAGTTTATCATGATGGGAATCGACATGTCCTTCAGGTAGCGAAAAACCCACGGAGAGGGGTAGCTCGTTGTGGTCTTCTTTTTATACAAACCCCGGGTGTTGATTTCCAGCATCAATCCTTTTTCCTTTACAGCTTCAAGTGTTTCAACGATCTCCTTTTGGTACCACCTGTCGTTTTCATTGAAGAGAAGCCCGTTGGCATTCTGCATTTTTATTTTGTCCAGATGCCCCACTATGGTGGGCGGAGCTTCTTGTATCATTTGTCTGGTAAGGGCGAAATATCTTTGAACAGCAGCTTTGGCATCACCACCAAAAATAGATTGCAATCCATCCTCAAAAACTTTCGATGCTCCGTCTATTTCCCAGGGCGTGCCATCGGCAAATGAGTCGACAAAATGCACGGAGCCTATGCTGTAGTCCAGGTCGGCGTCGACAATCCAGTCGCTGTTGACCGAAACCACACCGGGTATAAAGTCAACCTCAAGGCTGCTGTACACATCAATAATGCCCAGGTATTTGGCTTTGCAGTCCTGTATTTCTGTGAAATAGTCGGACATGGCCTCTTTTTTCATGGTCCAGGGCCACGTAAATGGCGTGGGTGCGTGCGATGAAATGCCATAGGAAATCATGCCGAGTTCAACAGCCTGGCTGATATATTCTTCTGCTGTGCCTTTGCCATCGCAGTAGTGCGTATGGCTGTGGTAGTTTGTCCAACCCTTCATTTACACAATTTGCAAAAAAGAAGCGGCGTTTTTAGAAAAAATGTGATGAACGAAATGTTACGTACGCCTCAAAAAATCGAGATGAAAAATTTGTTGACGACGATAACCACCAGGAGGGAGAAAAACAATATTACCTCAACGATTAAAAGGACTTTGCTCCAGGTCTTTCCAATTTTCATTGAACTCAGGGGGAAGTAGGTTTCTATTTCAATATTAATAATTCTTGCCCTTTCATAAACGATTGTTAATCAGAAGTTTTCCACAATCCGATAAGAATTTTGTTGATAACCTAACCTCGTGTTTCGTATCTTCATGCGAAAAATAGACAATCATGCGTAAACTTTTATACATAGGCATTTCGGCGTTGATGCTGACTGCCTGCCAGCAAAAGGAAGTGAAAAATGAGCAAGCCGCTGTTGCGGACCAGGCGGTTTACGAAAGCTTTGGAGCCGCAATAACTGATGACCAAGCTGCACCAGTGGCTGAGCTTACATCCATGGCGAGTGATTCAGCTTATACCAAGGTGAGGGGAACCATTGTTGATGTGTGCCAGGCTAAGGGGTGTTGGATGAAACTCGATCTTGGCAACAACGAAACCATGAGAGTAACCTTCAAAGACTATGGCTTCTTTGTACCAAAAGACGCCAAAGGCAGGGAGGTAGTGATAGAGGGGGTGGCGCTGAAGTCGTTAACGCCTGTTGAAGAATTGCAGCACTATGCCAAAGATGCCGGAAAGACAGACGAAGAAATAGCCGCTATTACAGCGCCCGTTCAGGAATTGTCCTTCGAGGCAGTTGGGGTGTTGATGAGATAGGGGAGAATGGCCCACATCCGTTCGGCATGTGGGCACTCCAACTTTAAATTTTGTTGTACGACGTAATGATCCCTTTAATCAGTGCCGAGCTGAAGCCCTGATGCTCCATTTCATTCAAGCCGGCAATAGTGCATCCCTGAGGTGTAGTCACTTTGTCGATCTCATATTCAGGGTGTCGCCCACCTTCAAGTAACAAACTCGCAGCTCCCTTTACCGTTTGCGTGGCTATTAGTTGCGCTACCTTGGCACTAAATCCAATTTCGATGCCCCCCTGAGACGCCGCTCTGATGAACCTGAGCGCATAGGCAATGCCGCAGGCGCCAAGAATAGTAGATGCATTCATCAGCTCCTCCTGAATATAGATAGCAGAGCCAAGCTGCGAAAAAAGCTTCAGCACTGCCTCCGAAGCGTCTTTGTTGCTCTCGTCTCCTGCCAGGCAGGTCATCGACTCGCAAATGGCAATGGCAGTATTGGGCATGGCCCTATAAACTAAGGCCTGTGCACCTAGTATGGCCTTCATGTCTTGAATAAGTACGCCAGTAACCACCGACACAACGATAGGCCCCTTCTTTTCTACTGCGAACTTTATTTGCTGCAACACCTCTTTGGTTTGCTTGGGCTTGATCGCAAGAATCACCATGTCGGCCGACTCGGTGGCTTGCACATTGTCGGCGCTGATGTTTACACCCTTGTCCGCCAGCTGATCCAGCAACTGGATGTTTCGACGGGTAACAGTAATGTCTTCTGCTTTGGCGTAGTTTTTTTTAATTATCCCTTCGGCAATCGCCACCCCCAGGTTGCCACCACCTATTATCGAAATCTTCATAAAGCGTCTGTTAATTGAATGTTTATCTAAGCGAGCGCAAAGGTTAATGAAAATTTGGTCAAGAAGGAAATACGCAGCTCATTTCTGCTAAAAATCCCCCTGTTTCACCTCGAAAGAGAGAAATTGGCAGGTCACTTACTTTGGTTTGTGCACAGCGGTTTGATGATGATTTCGACAGCATTGCAAGCGGTGCTCAGGAATAAAAAAAGGAGGCTCCATGCTCAGGAACCTCCCTTTGTAAAGTCATTAAGGCCCCCTTTTTACTTGAAAGCAGGAATTCCCGTGATATGATTTCCCAAAATCAGCAGGTGGATGTCGTGCGTGCCTTCGTAGGTCAACACCGATTCCAGGTTCATCATGTGGCGCATCATAGGGTACTCTCCGGTGATGCCCATCCCGCCGTGTATTTGTCTGGCTTCTCTTGCTATGTCCAGCGCCGTTGCCACGCTGTTTCTCTTCGCCATCGAAATCTGTGGTGTGGTGGCCTTGCCTTCGTTCATCATTTTGCCGAGCTTCCAGTTAACCAGCTGTGCTTTCGTTATTTCCGTAAGCATTTCCGCCAGTTTTTTCTGAATCAGTTGGAAGCTTCCGATTGGTTTGTCGAACTGAATACGCTCCAGAGAATACCTGCGGGCTGCATCGTAGCAATCCATAGCCGCACCAATCGCTCCCCAGGCAATGCCGTAGCGGGCGCTGTCGAGGCACTTCATGGGAGCACCCAGGCCGCTTTTGCCGGGCAGTAGGTTTTCCTTAGGCACTTTTACATTGTCAAACACCAATTCGCCGGTGCAGCTGGCTCTCAGAGACCATTTGCCGTGAGTTTCCGGCGTAGAAAAGCCTTCCATGCCCCGCTCTACTACCAGGCCATGGATCCGGCCTTCTTCGTTTTTGGCCCACACCACAGCGATGTCCGCTTTGGGAGCGTTTGAAATCCACATTTTGGCTCCGTTGAGGAGGTAGTGGTCGCCCATGTCTTTGAAGTTAGTTTTCATGCCCGACGGATTCGAGCCGAAATCAGGTTCCGTCAATCCAAAGCAGCCAAGCATTTCGCCACTTGCCAGTTTTGGCAAGTACTTCATTTTTTGCTCCTCGTTGCCATAGCTATAGATAGGATACATGACCAGAGAGCCCTGCACAGAGGCGGTAGAGCGCATGCCCGAGTCACCTCTTTCTATTTCCTGCATAATCAGGCCATAAGAAATATAATCCAGCCCGCCTCCGCCATACTCTGCAGGAATGGTGGGGCCAAAGGCGCCAACTTCTCCGAATTTCCGAACGATCTCATAGGGAAAATGGTTATTTTCGGCCCAGTGTTCGATATAGGGAGTGATTTCTTTCTTAACAAAATCCCTTACTGAACTCCTGATCAGTAGATGTTCCTCAGTTAGCAGGTCATCGATTTCATAAAAATCGGGAGATTCGAATAGGTCTTGTTTTTGATTTTTAATGGCTTGGGTGCCTGGGGTTAATGTATTTACGGACATGCTATTTTTTGGTTAAATCCCTTTAAACATTCAAATTTACAACTAAAACAATTAATTCCTTTGTTTGATGAGCAATTCGGAAAAAGATCAGAAGATCGTATCTCAGATCAGAAAATTGGAGGAGAAGTATGAGGCGATGGGACAAGATTTGTCATCGTATCTCGACGGTCTTTTGCATGCTGATTACCTTACGTACTGGGACTATATTCACCTCGATACCCTGCTGAGTTTGCAGACACCTAGAACCGGTTTTCCTGACGAAAAGATATTCATCCTTTATCACCAAATCACGGAGCTCTATTTTCAGCTGATAAGAAACGAAATGAAGCAGTTGTCGTTCGGCGACGCTGATGATATTGGCCTTTTTAAAATGAGGATCAAAAGAGTCCTTCGCTACTGGAAACACCTGGTGGATTCTTTTGAGGTAATGATCGACGGCATGGAGCCTTCGCAGTTTCTGAAGTTCAGAATGGCGCTGTTGCCTGCAAGCGGTTTTCAGTCTGCCCAATACCGACTGATAGAAATCGGATCGACAGCATTGATCAACCTGACGGATAAGGCCTACCGGGAGAGAGTGAATGGTGAACCTTCGGTGGAGTTACTTATCGACAATCTGTACTGGAAAAGAGGGGCAACGGAGCTGGCTACGTCAAAAAAGACGCTGACACTTCGCCAGTTTGAGGATAAATATCACCGTGAGTTCATTCAATTTGGTGAGGAGATCAAGCACCGAACGATTTGGGATGTGTATCAGCAGCAGTACGAAAAGCACCTGGATGAAGAGCTTATAGAATTAATGAGGGCATTAGACCAGGAGGCGAACGTGAAGTGGCCGCTTTCGCACTTCAAATCAGCCACCAGGTACCTGCAAAGAGAACCTGACGTAATTGCTGCTACAGGCGGCACCAACTGGCAAAAATATCTGCCACCACGCTTTCAAATGGTTACATTCTTCCCTGGTCTTTGGAGTGAAACCGAGTTGGACCGATGGGGAAAGTCAATCGATGTAGTTGCAGCGCCAAGTCAATAACTAAATGGTAGCGACGGTCTTTAAACAGGTGTTCTTGCTGGCCTTTGGCCTTTTATGCGTCGTTCAGTCATTGACGGCGCAGGAGGAGAAGTCTGTTTACTATGACCAGGAAAAAAAGTACCTGAAGGAAAAATACCACGTTTCCTATGCCAACCCCCGAGAGCTACAGGGGCTTTACGAATCTTACTACGTGACTGGTAACAAGCAAATGATGGGCAATTACAGCCGGGGAACAGCTACGGGGCTGTGGGAGTACTATTATGAGAGCGGTGGGATAAAAATGAAGGGATATCTCGAAAATGGAATCCCCTTCGGAAAATGGGAATACTTCTACGAAAGTGGTAAAAAGAGCATGCAGGGAAGCCTCTATGGCGAAGTGCGGGGAGGCAACTGGACGTTTTACTTTGAGCATGGAGACATAAAGAGTGAGGGGGCATTCAAAAATGGGGAACGCCAGGGTATTTGGAATTACTTCTACGAAGACGGAACGCTGAAAGCTCAGGCGTTCTATGAAAACGGAACAGGTATTTATAAAGAGTTTTATCCATCAGGACAGCTAAAAGCCGAGGGTCTGAACAAAGGTGGTAGAAGTGAAGGCAAGTGGGTATACTATTTTGAAGATGGAAGCAAGCAAGCTGAAGGCATGTTCAGGGAGGGTGAACGAGTAGGGGATTGGAAATATTTCCACACCAATGGAGAGATTTCTGCAGAGGGGGCGTTTGAAGCCGGGACGAAGGAAGGCAACTGGAAGTATTACCATGACGATGGAACGGTTAGTGCTGAGGGCAATCTGGCAGACGGCAAGAAAGATGGCTCTTGGAAGTTGTTTGAAAGGGATGGGCAGACGAAGGGGAGTGTTCTTTACCAGGACGGCTTTGGCACCTACACCGAGTATTTTGAGAGCGGTAAAATAAAGGTGAAAGGCGACTTGAAGGATGACGTGAAAGTTGGACAGTGGTACTATTATTTTGAAAGTGGAGTACTGGAGGGGGAATGCTTTTTCACTGACGGTGTGGGCGTTTTTCGGGGTTATTATGAGAATGGTACTCTAAAAATGGAGGGGGAAGTTCGAAATGGCGATAGAGTAGGAGAGTGGAAGCTCTACCACGAAGATGGTAGCCTGGCAGGCCTTTATAGACCTATTTACGAGGATGACAAACCGGTGTTCAGACTTTCGGAAACTGAAAACCTTGTGCCCGACAGGGTGCCATATAACAAACCAGAGTACAAATTTAAGAATCGAAACTCCCGGTATTTTACGCCACGGGTGGGTGAGTACAAGGGGTGGATTTTTGCCACCAATCCCGTTGCACCTTTACTTGGGGGCTTGCCGGTGTCTGTCGAACACTATTCGCAGGAGAGGCTGGGCTACGAATTTCAGTTTATTTATCTGAAGCAACCATTTTTCAAAGGATCCTCCTCTGTGCGGGACAATAAACTCTTTCTGCAAGGAAGCAGAATCAAGCTGCGTCAAAAGTTCTACGATAGCGATAACCTGTTTGGGATGTTCTACTTTGGCCAGGAGGTGGCATTTACTTCTATTGACCACCGGGCGCATATCATCGATTCGACGGGAGTGAGCAACCGCCGCATTACAATCGGCACACAGGAACAGAAAATAGAATACGGGTTATTTCTTGGTAATCGCTGGCTGAGTGACCCCGGGGGCAGCGGCTTCACCGTCGACGCTTATATTGGAGCAGGTATCGGCTATAGGCTCCTGAGAAAGAATTATCAGGAGACGGCTGAACGAAATAATGTGTTTTCTGATTTAAACCAGAGCAATATTTCCTTTCCAATAATAATAGGGGTGAATATAGGATTCTTAGTCGGGCCCAAAAATGGCCCCGGTTTTTTTGTTAACTAGATGAGTAAAAAGACAGTAATACTAGGTGCTACCACCAATCCTCAGCGGTATGCCTATATCGCAGCGGACAGACTTTTGAAGGAAGGCCACGAAATTGTTCCCGTAGGCATCAAAAAGGGACAGGTCTTTGGCCATACAATTTTAGACGTAACATCCTCACCAATGGTAGATGAGGTAGACACGATTACAATGTACGTCGGCCCTCAGCATCAGAAGAACCTTTACGACTATATTACCCAACTGCACCCAAAAAGAGTAGTGTTCAACCCTGGCAGTGAGAACCCTGAGCTTGAGGAGCTGCTTCGTAGTGAAGGAGTAGAGGTAGTTGAAGGATGTACACTCGTTATGCTTTCCACCAATCAATACTGAAAAAGGCTGATTTCGGATTTCCGGGATTTCGATTCATCCAAGGATATGCATAGTTGGGCGAAACCGTGTCCTGCTTAGTCGAGTCTTCAACACCTGCGTGATTTGGCGCCGTACTTTTAGGAAGATTTAAGAATTTCTAAGAGTACGGCTATGAAGAATGTATTAGTTTATTTTACCATTTTATCAGGAATATTTACCACAGCGCAGGGCCAGTCAGTAATCAATGCCTATGCCAAAGTCACCAACGTTTCTGGTGCCAACCTTTCACTATCCAACGTAAATGAGACGTACGCCACTTTCGAAGCGGGTGAGAAAGTTCTCATTATGCAAATGCAGGACAATGTTATCGGCTCTAACACTGGTAACAACGCAAACTTCGGAAACATATCAACAATAGGAAGTGCCGGGCTTTACGAGGAAGCTACTATACAAAGTGTGACGGAAACTGCTGGTGCCTCGCAAACGATATGGTCAGAGACCTTCGAGGATCAGGCTTATGGCACGACAACCGATAACGGCATTACGGCCTGGTCATTGGGTTGTAGCGGAGCGACACCCTGCGGTGTTCCTGCCGGCGGAGGAAGGTCAGCCAATGTTTTCGATGGTTCAGGAGCAGGCTACTCTAGACTAATAGTTGGAAACAACGTCTCTAACCCTGTTAAGTGGACTTCGGAAGTGTTGGATATTTCCAGATACACTAATGTAAGCATTTCAATGCTTCTCGCTCAGGCTGGATACGACAATGGAAGTGATTATGTGAGAGCATATTATTCTATAGATGGCTCGGGTGAACAAATCCTGACAAACGGAAACAGGTCTGGCAATTTTGGTGCTGTAAGCGCTACTGCCGCTGGTGTCTCAGGCTCAACATTGCAACTATTCGTATACATTATGAACGACGCCACCAACGACTTCGGTGGGTTCGACAATGTGCTGGTTACGGGTACTCCCGGAACACCTTCTTCAATCACTTTGACATCCTCATTAGCCAATACCTATAATACAGGTGCTAATTCATCCCTGCAGATTATCTCATTCCCTGAGTATGTCAACTACACCACAACTGCCAACCTTACCGCCCTTCCATGGGACGGAAACGTAGGTGGTGTTTTTGCTATTGATGTCAATAATACCCTAACCCTTGCAAATAACATTTCTGTGAACGCTCAGGGTTTCGCTGGTGGGCTTCCAAACCCCACTAATGATGGAACAGGCTGTGATGCAGCTACATATATTACTAACTCGAATAGCTACGCCAGAAAGGGCGAGAGCATTTATAAAGTGACATCTACTAACTATCGTGCTGCCAGAGGGAAGGTAGCCAACGGCGGCGGCGGTGGCAACTTCCACAATGCCGGCGGCGGCGGTGGAGGTAATTACACTACAGGTGGCGCCGGAGGCCCGGGTTGGGACGGGACTACAGGTGGGTGTACCCCCACATCCGGTGGTCTTGGAGGGTTAGACCTTAGTTCGTATATCTCTGCCTCAAGAGTGTTCATGGGCGGTGGCGGTGGCGGTGGCCAGCAAAACAACGGTGTGTCCCTCACAGGTGGAGCAGGCGGAGGAATCATCATCATCAGGGCTTCAACCATTCAAACTAATGGAGGCTGTGGCGGCTTGTCAATCACGGCAAATGGTGCAAGTAAAGGCCTTACCGGAAACGACGGAGGCGCTGGTGCTGGTGCCGGAGGATCGATTGTCTTCCAGGTAAGCAACTGGAGCCTGAGCTGTGCTGTTGCCACAGAGGCCAAAGGAGGAAACGGAAGTTCTGTCAACGACGGTAATACCCACGGCGGTGGCGGTGGCGGCGGCAAAGGAGTGATTATTTTCTCGGGAACAGCGCCGGTAACCAATTTTTCTACAAGCAATACTCAGGGTACTGGTGGTGCCAATGGAACTAACGGAGGTGCTGGAACTGCCGTTGCAGGGGGCACAACTCCTTCGAGTGCAACGGCCGATGCTGATGGTGTTATGGAGTCTTCTCCAGGCGTGTTACCAGTTGAGCTACTTAACTGGAACGGAAAGGAAGTTGACAATCAGGTTTTGCTTACCTGGACTACTGCAGCCGAAAAGAACAATCATTACTTCACTATTGAAAGATCTTCTGACGCCAAAAATTGGGAAGTCTTTGAAATAGTGGAAGGCGCAGGCACCACAGACCGCAAAATGTATTACGACCTGATGGATGAAGAGCCAATGCCTTCAACAAACTACTACAGACTGTCGCAAACTGACTATGATGGAACCACAGAAGTGTTTGAAATAGTGTCGGTGAAGCTCGACCTTTTTGAAACGAATTTGCTGCTATACCCCAATCCCAGCAACGGACTGTTCAAGATAAAACTGCCCGACGTACTGTTGGAGGCCGACTATGCCATACAAATGTTTGACGTCAATGGAAGAGCGGTTGAGACCAATATAAGTCAGGAGTGGGGAGAAGTGGCTGTGGATGCAACCTCGTTGTCAACGGGATACTACTTTGTGAAAGTAGCCGTCGGAAGCTACGTTCAGAACATCAAAGTAATTATCGATTGATAGCTTATTTATGCTTGAATATCAGATAGTTATGACTGATTCTAAACGCTCTGCTTGTCCGGTAATTGCTACGATGGAAAGTTTAGAAGTAATGTGTCTTACTAGCGATCCAAATTCTGGACTGTATGCAAGTTGACTCTCGCTTCTCGTTGCAGGCCGCTGGTTGGACCGCATCTGGCTTGGCGGACGGCCGCTGAAATTTGGTCTGCGAAATGATAATGTTCAACGAATTTTTAAGGGAGTTAGTCGACACTTTTCATTTGATATCTTAATGATACCTAAATTCATTTCACCTAAATAACAGTGCCATGAAGTCAACACTAATTGTTCTCGCCTTTTTATCTGTAGCACTTCTAAGTGCCGAAGGAAAAGCCACTTCTGATGGAACGAAAATAGTTAATAATGAGACTGAGGTTCTCAACGGGGAGGTCACCAGCCATGGTCGGTCTCAAGACAACTGGCGGTTGGACTTTGAGGGCGAATTGCTGGACATTATGTTCGAAGTTAGCCCGGAGCATTGGCCAATTGCAGACGATGAGATAGAGGCCATTGTGGGTGATAACGTTAGCAAAGGTGCACATGCCTTATTTCCAGAGGTCTCTAAATTGAGCTTACGTGGCTGGACAGCCAATGCAACGAATGAGCAGGTCGAACTTTCCTGGGTTACAACAAGCGAAAACAACAACAAGTACTTTACCATAGAAAAGTCGTCTGATGCCCTCAACTGGTCTGTTTTAGGCATCGTAAAGGCAGCTTGTACAAAAACCAGTGAAACGCAATACAAGTTTGAGGATAAAAACCCATTGCCGGTTGACACCTATTATCGACTGTCGCAGACAAGCAGCGAAGGAGTAAGGGAAATGTTTGACGTGCGAAAAGTAACAGTTGATTTTGCTGACCCCAAAACTGCCGTTCACAAAGCCAAACAACAAAAAGCATTCGAAATCAGGCTGGAAGATGCTTTGTACGATCTGGGATACGCAACAACTGTGCTTGATCGCAATGGCGCTCCCGTTGAATTTAGTATGACGCAAGAATCAAACGGAGTTCTCTTTGATGTCTCTTCTCTTGCTCCGGGTCAATACTCAGTGAAATTTGATATTGGCGACTACGACGAGCAATTCGACGTAGTAATTGACTGATCGGTGCGTATTATGCAGCTAACCCCTTAGCTGGTTATTGTTCGAGCGTTGAAGCGCACCATCTAGTTGGCCATTGCTTTATAATCAATAAGGATGTCATTGGCCGTCATGTAGTTTTTTAGGAATTCCACTGTGTCCGCTTCTTTACCTGTGAAATCCTTAATGAGCTCATTGTTAAAAAAGAAAACCTTGAGCTCATCGAGTTTTGTTACCTCCCTCGGAAAATCCCTGATATCATTGTTAGATATTTTTAGCTCTCTTAATTTTTTCAAAGTCAAAACAAACAAAGGAAACGCACTGAGATAATTGTTGTTGACGTGGAATATTTCCAGATTATTCAGTTTCCCAAACTCTTCCGGCAGGTAGCTAAGCCGGTTGTGGTGAAGGTACAGGGCTTTTAGATGAGCCAGGTCTGCAATTTCGGCAGGAACAGAATAGAGCTTGTTGTAAGAAGTATACAGTATTTCCAGCTCACTGAAATTGTTGATGGCTGGATCAATCACCTCAAGTTCGTTATGATAGATGTCGATCACCTTAAGCTTTCTCAGATTGTAGAAACTTGCCGGTAGTTGGCTGATCCTGTTTTTGTACATTGAAAAGGCCTCCAATTTTTCAAACCCGTCGATCCAATCAGGAATATTAAGAATCGCATTATTGTTGAACTGCAGGTTGTTGAGTTCTTTCAGTGCTAGCAGATTTGGTGTGAGGTAGTTGATGTCGTTGTTGTC
>TARA_R110001606_G_scaffold71247_11_pt1 | contig 55486 bp, 64 predicted proteins | sample TARA_R110001606 | Tara Oceans TARA_R110001606 (sample SAMEA4398315) | marine metagenome | biome: Polar Biome; feature: [SRF] surface water layer (ENVO:00010504); material: water (ENVO:00002006), including particulate matter (ENVO:01000060) such as... | depth 5 m
CAGCAGGGCGCCGATGATCAGGAAGGCCACGGCGCTCAGCGCCCAGCGGCCGACGGCGCCTGAGCCGGCGAACAGGCCGAAGGTGACGCCGGGGTTGAACCCGAGACGCAGCGAGAGAAACGGCGTGAGGTCGATCGGAGCGTCCAGCTGAGCGCGCGCCGCGGCCTTGGCGGCCTGATCCACGACGGCGATCAGCGCCGCGAGCGTGAAGGCGATCGTCTGCAGGCGGCCGGGAACGCGTCGCGTCGGGTGCATGGTGATCATGAAGCCTCCAATGGATTTCAACTGATTTTGGGCCCTCTAGTTACTAGAGGATCAAGCGGGTTTTATCTGACGGGCGTTTCTTTCATGGAAGCCATGCATTCTCGGCATGATCGTCTAGCCAATGGGAGATGCATGCTTCTCGCGAAAGGGTAATCCGATGACTGAACCCCCTCTCGTCCTGTGCACTTCCTCGCCCGGCTGCAGTTGCGGCGTGGCCTCCAGGTTCGACGGCGCCACCCCGCCTACCGGCGCATCCTGATGGCGGTGATCGCCGTCAACGGCGCCGCCTTTATGGCCATAGCCAGCGGCGCCTCCCTGCAAGGCTCGGCGCCCCCTGGGCGCCAATGTGCTCGACTTCCTGGCCGACGCGCCACCTACGGCATCAGCCTGGCCGTGATCGGACGTTCGGTCGCCGTGCAGTCCGGGGCGGCCAATGGCCAAGGCGCCAGCCTCGTTGCGTTGGTGCTGTTATTCCTCAGCTACGCGATCTCGCGAGCCACCTCCGGGGCGCCGTCCTGTGGCATCACGGGACTGGGCGCTCTGGGCTTCTTCGCCAACGCCCTGGCCGGCTTACTGCTGGTCCGCCACTGCGCAGGCGACTCCAACGTCCGCTCGCTCTGGCTATGCGCGCGCAACGACTTTATCCAGAGCCTGGCGTCGCGGCGACCGGCGGAGCGGTCTGGCTGACCGGTTCACGATGGCCCGACCTGATAGCGGCAGCGCTACTCAGGTGAAGATTGCGCATTCTGCAATCTCGATCCACCTGCAGACGCAGCGAAAGAATCGGACGCGATCAGCGTGCGCTCGCTTAAAGATCGCTCGACGTTGCTGAATAGGTCGAGATGGCCGACGATGCGCCACTCTCGGCCTTGCATGTCGACTTTCCCTCTCCCTCACCGCGGATTGGTGGTCACTCGAAACAGTCGCAGCCCCCGAACACTGTAACAGATTGCTTGATCGCCCGAATGAAAGTATCCACCACGCGATGGCGTGGCCAATTGCGACATGGGCAAGACTGATACTGGCGGTGACCCTGGTCTCCGCCGTGTTTTTCGTCGCCCCGATCGCTGACGCCGCGACCTGCGTCCCGGAGACGGCATCGGCTCACGCCATGGTCGTTGAAGATGCGGGCGATGGCGACCAGGTCGACCTTGGCGCTGGGCACGGAGTCTGCACCCACGGCCACTGCCACCACAACGGAACTGCCCGTGCGGATGTCGCCGACCACATCGCGATGCAGATCCACGCGCGGCCTGTTCACGCCTTCCCCTCGAGTGATTTTCCGTCGTCGATCTCTCCCGACGGCCTGAAGCGCCCTCCCAGAGTCTGACCGGACGTCTGCGCCGCCGTGCGCGCGAACTCGTGTCAAATTTCTGGAAGATGAATCATGCCTCCCTCATATCGCAGGCCGCCGCGTTTCGCGGTCGGCTGCGCGTTGGCCGCATTCGCGGCCGTGCTGGCCAGTCCCGCTTGGGCTGACCCCGCGCCGTCCTTCGCCGAGCTGCTCGCCCAGCTGGGTCAAACCCCGGCCACCCTTGAAGCCGGCGCCCTGTCGGACGCCGCCGAAGCACGTGTCCGCCAGGCCCGTGCGAGGCCTAATCCGACGATCGCTCTCGACGCCGAGAACGCTTTCGGCACGGGGCCCTTCTCGGGCTACGCCAATGCCGAAACCACCTTGTCGATCAGCCAGGACCTCGAGCTCTGGGGACGCCGGACCGCTCGGGTCAATGTCGCCCGCGCGGAGGCTGGGACAGCGGCTCTGCAGCGCGATCTCGCCGTCATCGACGCTGCTGGAAGACTCGCGCAGGTCTATGCCGATGCGGAAGCCGCCCAAAGGCGGGCCGTCCTCGCTGAAGAAAGCCTGACCCTGACCATCGCCGATGCAAGGGCCGCCCTTGTTCTCGTCGAGGAAGGGCGCGAGCCCCTGCTACGCGGCATTCAGGGTGAAAGCGAAGCAGCTGCAGCGCGCGCCACGCGGGATGAGGCCATCGCCGAACGCGACGCGGCGTTCGCCAGGCTGACCGCTGTCGCCATGCTGGCGGCGCCAGTAACAACGATCGACACCAGCCTGCTCGACCTGCCGCCTGCCCCCGCCTTTGTGGCGCCAGCGGATGCACCGACCGTTCGTGTCGCGGAAGCGCAACGGGCCGCCGCCGAACGCCGGATCGACGTCGAGCGGATACGCTCTCGTCCGGACATCAACGCCAGCGTCGGTGTCCGTCGCTACGAGATGGAAGACGCAACGGCTCTGACGTTCGGCGTCAGCATGCCGCTGCCATTGTTCGACCGGAACCGCGGAAACATCGCTGCGGCGCAGGCGGACTTCCGTGCCGCGGATGCGCGGCTCCTTGGCGCCCGTCAGGAAGCCCAGGCCGATCGCGCCGCGGCGCGGGCGCGGCTCGCCGCATCCGTCAGCCGGGTTTCCGCCGCCGATGCGGGAGTGGCGTCTGCGGAGGAAGCCTATCGCCTGTCGCGAATCGGAACCGAAGCGGGGCGCATTTCCCAGCTTGAACTGCGGGTCACCCGCACAGCCCTGATTTCTGCCCGGACGTCTGCCGTCGATGCGCGCCTCGCGCGCGTCCAGGCCGAGATCGAACTTGCGCGCCAGGACGGCCGCGCCCCCTTCCAAGGAGCCCAGTGATGCGCAAGCGCACATCCAACAAGACGTTGCTCATCGGCGGAGCCGCCGCCATCGTCCTTCTCGGTGGAGGCGGGCTCTTCCTGCTCACACGCGGACCGGATGCCGCTCCAGCGGCCGCACCGGCCGCTGCCGAAGGTGAGGCGGGTCACGCGGAGGAAGGCGCCCATGCCGAAGGCGAGGCCGAAGCGCCAGAAGGCTTCGTCGCACTGAGCGCGGCCCAGGCCCAGGCCGCGAGCCTGATTGTGGTCGGCGTCGGTCGGGGAGGGGGGGCGGAAACCCGTCTCTCCGGGCGGGTCGAGCCAATGATCGACGCGCGCGCCGCTGTCGCGGCGTCCGTCGGCGGGCGCGTTGAGCGGGTTCTCGTGGCGCCGGGTCAGACGGTCCGGATCGGCCAGCCTCTGGCGAGCGTCGTGAGCGGCGAAGCCGCAACCTTCCGGGCGGATGCGGACGCTGCGGCCGCTGAGACCGAGGCGGCGCGCCAGGCCTATCAACGCAACCGCAATTTGGCGGATCAGGGCGTCGTCGCCCGACAGGAAGTCGAGGCGTCCCGCGCGCAACTGCTCAGCGCCGAAGCCGGCGCACGGGCGGCTCGCGCGCGGTCCAGCGCGGCGGGCTCGCCCAACGCGTCGGGCCGCCTCAGCGTCACCAGCCCCATCGCCGGGGTCGTGACCAGCGTTCAGGTCGGGCCGGGCGGTTTCGTCGCCCAGGGTGGCGTTGTCGCCGAAGTCACGAACCCGGCCAGGGTTGAGCTCGTCTTCAACGCGCCGCCTGCGTTGGCCGCCAATGTACGAGCCGGGGCTCCTCTGCGGGTCAGCAGCCCGAGCGGCGATTTTGACGCCGTCGTCACCGGCGTCGCCGCGGGCGCGGGCGGCGAGAGCGGCGCCACGGTCATCCGGGCCCGACCGACGGGCTCCGTCCTCCCACCGGCCGGCTCCGCCGTTACCGGTGCGATCGTGACGGGCGAAACCACGGGCGGTCTCACCGTTCCGACCGAGTCCGTCCAGACCGTCGACGGGAACACCGTCGTCTTCGTTCAAGTCCCGAACGGCTTCCAGGCCCGTCCGGTGCTCGCCGGTCGTCAGGCCGGGGGGCGGACTGAAATCCTGCGCGGCCTCACCGGGGCTGAACGGGTCGCTGGCACAAACGCCTTCCTCCTCAAAGCCGAGCTCGCCAAGGGCGAGGCCGAGCACGGTCACTAGGGGCGCACCGCATGTTCAAATTCATCATCGAACTCTCGGTTAAATTCCGATGGTTCGTGGTCCTCGCCACGGCGCTTGTCGCGGCCTACGGACTGCTCGAACTGACACGGCTTCCCATCGACGCCGTGCCGGACATCACCAATCGCCAGGTCCAGGTGACCACGGTCGCTCCGGCGCTTGCGCCCGAACAGATCGAACGGCAGGTCACCTATCCCATTGAAACCGCCATGGCCGGCATTCCCGGCCTGACGACGACCCGATCCCTGAGCCGAAACGGCTTCAGCCAGGTCACCGTTATCTTCACTGACCAGACGGACATCTACTTTGCCCGTCAGCAGGTCGCTGAACGCCTTGCCGGCGCGCGGGAGGCCATGCCCGAAGGGGTAGAGCCGACCATGGCCCCGATCACGACGGGCCTCGGTGAAGTGCTGATGTGGACGATCGACTACAAGCCGTTCAGCAGTCAGAACCTCGCCAAGCCTGGTGAGACGGGCTGGCAGGCGGGCGGAGCCTATCTGACGCCCGAAGGCGATCTGCTTTCGACCCCGCAGCAGCGCGCCACCTATCTTCGCACCGTGCAGGACTGGATCGTCGCGCCGCAAATGCGGACCGCCCCCGGTCTCGCCGGCGTCGACACCGTCGGCGGCTATGTGAAGGAGTACGCGGTCCGTCCCGACGTCGCGCGTCTCTCCGCCTACGGCCTGGGAATGGGTGACCTGATCCAGGCTCTCGACCGCGCCAACACCCAGGCTGGCGCGGGCTACATCCAGCGCGCCGGCGAAGCTTTGACGGTTCGCACAGACGCCCTGGCCTCCACCGTGGAGGACTTGGCTCAGGCGCCGGTCGTCAACCGGAATGGCCTGATCGTGCGGGTCGCCGATGTCGCCACTGTCGAGATCGGCCAGGCTCCGCGCCTGGGCGGCGCCAGCCGTGACGGCCACGAGGCCGTGCTCGGAACGGCGCTGATGATCGCTGGCGGCAACAGCCGCACGGTGGCCCAGGCGGCCGGGGAGCGCCTTGAGGAAGTTCGCAAGACCCTGCCCGCAGGCATCGAGGCGGTGACTGTTCTGGACCGTAGCGCCCTGGTCAACTCGACCATCTCGACCGTGGCGCGTAACCTCACCGAGGGTGCCCTGCTAGTCATCGTCGTGCTGTTCCTGCTGCTCGGCAACATTCGTGCGGCCAGCATCACAGCGCTGATGATCCCCATCAGCTTCCTCTTCGCCGTCATTGGCATGAACCGGTTCGGCATCAGTGGAAACCTGATGAGCCTGGGCGCTCTGGACTTCGGCCTTCTGGTCGACGGGGCCGTCATCGTTGTTGAAAGCACCTTGTTGATGCTGTCGCAGCGGCGGATCGATCTGGGACGGGCTCTGACCCGTCGGGAACGCCTTGATGTCGCGGTTGCCGCAGCCCGCAAGATGGTCAAACCGGCCGCCTTCGGTCAGCTGATTATCCTCCTCGTCTTCACCCCCTTGCTGATGCTCGAGGGCGTCGAGGGCAAGACGTTCGTCCCCATGGGCGCGACGGTCATGTTGGCGCTCGTCGGCGCCTTCATTTTCTCCTTCACCTTCGTTCCGGCCATGACGGCCCTGCTGGTGCGGGAACCCAAGAAGGTCGAGACCGACGAACACGGCCACGCCCACGAACATGAGACCTTCCTGCTCCGCCACGCGCGGCGTTGGATCCAGCCGGCCATCCGCGCCGCCGTCGATCGTCCTAAGATCGTCCTGATCTCGGCGCTCGGCGCGGTCGTTGTCGGTGGTCTGGCCTTCTCGTCCCTGGGACGGGAGTTCATCCCCACTCTGGACGAGGGCGACATCGCCATGCAGGCGTTGCGTGTTCCCTCGGCGTCGCTGGAACAGTCCCTCGCCATGCAGATGGCGTTGGAACGGGTCATCACCGCCCAGCCGGAAGTCGAGACCATGTTCTCCAGGACCGGCACCGCCGAGGCGGCCGTCGATCCGATGCCGCCCAACATTTCGGACAGCGTCATCGTTCTGAAAGACCGTAAGGACTGGCCTGATTCCGGTCTCAAGAAGGAAGCCCTGCTCGAGCGGTTCGAAGAGCTTGCCAATCAGCAGATCGGCAATAATTTCGAGTTCAGCCAGCCCATCGAACTCCGCTTCAACGAGCTCATCTCCGGGGTTCGGACCGACCTCGCGGTGATGGTCTACGGCGATGATTTCGACACCATGCAGCGGGTCGCCGATGAGGTGGCCGGCGCGCTGCGGCAAACCACTGGCTCCGCTGACGTGCGCGTCGAACAGGCGTCGGGCCTGCCGACTCTGACGGTCAGCGTCGATCGGTTCGCGGCGGCCAGCTACGGCCTGTCGGCAGCCGACGTCTCCGAAGCGGTCTCGGCCGCAATCGGTGGCGCGGAGGCAGGCCGGATTTTCGAGGGCGATCGCCGCTTCGACGTGGTTGTTCGTCTTCCGGACGGTGCACGGAACGATCCGGCGGCGCTCGCGGCCCTGCCCATCGTCTCCTCGACGGGCGTGACCGTGCCTCTGTCCTCTGTGGCGCGCATCCAGAGCGCCGAGGGGCCGAACCAGATCAGCCGCAACGACGGTAGTCGCAGGATGGTGGTTCAGGCCAATGTCCGCGGCCGTGATCTGGGCGGCTTCGTCACTGACGCTCAAGCGAAGGTCGACCAGATCCAGCTCCCGCCGGGCGTCCGCCTGACCTGGGGCGGTCAGTTCGAGAACCTCAAGCGGGCCGAACAGCGGCTGGGCCTCGTCATTCCGATCGTCTTCGTCCTGATCGGGGTGTTGCTGTTCATGGCCCTGGGGTCGTTTGCGGAGGCCGGACTTGTCTTCGCCTGCGTACCCCTTGCCCTAATCGGCGGCGCCCTGGCGCTGCTCTTGCGGGGGATGCCGTTCTCGGTGTCTGCGGCCGTCGGGTTCATTGCCGTCTCGGGCGTGGCGACCCTGAACGGGCTTGTCCTGATGCAGGCCATACGCGAGCGGTTGCAGGCTGGTCTCGCGCCTCGGGATGCGGCGATCGAAGGCGCATCCAGCCGGCTGCGGGCGGTGTTGACGACGGCCTTCGTCGCCATCGTCGGCTTCATCCCGATGGCGATCGCCCATGGGGCGGGAGCCGAGGTTCAAAAGCCTCTGGCGACCGTCGTCATCGGCGGCCTTCTTACTGCGACTGCCTTGACCCTGCTGGTTCTGCCGACCTTCGCGGCCAAGGCGGTGCGTCACCGCAAGGACGAGGGGGTCGAGGATTGATTGCTCGCAATCAGGACGACCGTCAGCAGGGGCGCACCCTGCTGACGGTTCTCGCGCTCAACGCGGGCCTGGCGGTCGCGCTCGGAGTCGGCGGATGGTCTGCCGACTCCAGCGCCCTGCTGGCCAACGCCGTCGACAACGCCTCGGACGCCGCCGTCTATCTGATCAGCTTCCTCGCGATTGGCCGGGCCGGCTCGTGGAAGCGGGGCGCAGCGCGCTTCTCGGGCGTCATGCTCCTCATCTTCGGCGCCGGCGTCCTTCTGGACGCCGGCCGCCGATTCCTCGTCGGAACAGAACCGATCGGGCCGACCATGATGGGGCTCGCGATCGTCGCGGCGATCATCAACCTCATCTGCCTGCAGTTGATCCGCCGCCAGCATAGCGGCGACGTCAACATGAAGGCCGCCGAGACTTTCAGCTTCAACGATTTCGCCTCCAACGGGGGCATCCTTATCGCAGGAGGACTGGTGCTTTGGCTCGGCCAGGCGTGGCCGGATCTCGTAGTCGGGGTGCTCGTAGCCGCTATCGCACTCAAGGGTGGCATCGACATTCTGCGCGACGCGGCGCGTGATGGTCCGGGTGAGGAGAAGGCGCAATGATGCGGCGTCGTTCCTCCGATGATCTCTCCGGCGTCTCGAAAGCCGTCAACACCGATCAGTCCGGCCCGCCGTCCCTTGAAGCCACCGGCGGATCATCGATCGACATTCAATCCGTCCAACGGTGGCGCAAGGCGGGCATTGTCGTCGGCGGGCTGGTTCTCGTTGTCTGCGCGGCGCTCTTCACATCCTGGCCCGTGCTCGAGCATCCGGTCGAGCATCTGGGTCTGATCGCCATCATGGTCTGCATCATCGGCCGGGCTTGGTGTTCCCTCTACATAGGCGGTCGGAAGAAGCAGGAAATCGTCTCCGCAGGACCATATTCAGTCAGCCGCAATCCGCTCTACGTTTTCAGCTTCATCGGCGCGTTTGGCATCGGCGCCCAATCCGGCAGCCTCAGCGTCGGCCTGATTTTCGCTCTTGCCTGTTGGGCGGTGTTCCGGATCGTGGTCGGTCGCGAGGAACGCTACCTCTCCGACACGTTCGGAAACGACTACCAAGCTTACCGCGAGCGCACCCCCCGGTTCCTGCCCAAGCCCTCCCTCTGGCGGGACGAGGCGGAAGTCCTGATCCGGCCTGTCTTCTTCGTCCGTACGGTGCGCGACGGCTTCGTCTTCCTCCTCGCGCTTCCGCTTTTCGAGGCGCTCGAACAACTTCAGCGGCTCAGCGGCTTCAACGCCGTCTTGCCCCTGCCTTGAGGTTGGGAGGAGCGGGATGACGACCTGCAAGCGGACGACGCCAGAGCCAAGCAGCAGTATGCGCCGCCGCCACCCAGGTCGTGATCCCGCCCTCTCGATCGCGTCGGTCGCCGAGAGCGGCCGCCATAGCCGACCCGCAAGGGCCGCCCCCCAGCCGGAACTATGTTCATGACCACCAGCACAACACGACCGGACCATGCCGAAAGCGAGTCCGACGACCACCGTCACGGCGGCCTTCTCGGTTCCAATACCGAGCTGATTTTCGCCCTCGCCAGCGGCCTCGCCCTGGGCTTTGGATTCGCCCTGGAAAAGCTTGCGACAGGCCTTCCGGGCTGGATCCCCATCGCCCTCTTCGTCGTCGCCTACATCTTCGGGGGCTTCTTCACGGTGCGAGAAGCGTTCGAGAACCTCCGCCAGAAGCGCTTCGAGATCGACACCCTGATGCTCGTTGCTGCCGCAGGCGCGGCGGCGCTCGGGGCCTGGGCCGAAGGCGCCCTCCTGCTGTTCCTGTTCAGCATTGGCCATGCGCTCGAACATTACGCCATGGGCCGCGCCAAGCGCGCGATCGAGGCCCTCGCCGAGTTGGCTCCCCGGACCGCCCATGTGCGACGCGACGGACAGGTGGTCGAACTGCCTGTCGAAGATCTGGTCGTCGGCGATACCGTAGTGGTGCGTCCAAACGAACGACTGCCCGCTGATGGCTTTGTCGTGGTCGGGGCCACAAGTATCAACCAGGCCCCCGTCACTGGCGAAAGCATGCCGGTCGACAAGCAGCCGGTCCCGGACGCCGCCGCGGCGCGCGAGCGGCCGGCCCAGGTCGGATCGGCGTCCCTCGTCTTCGCGGGCACGATCAATGGCTCAGGCGCCATCGAGATTGAGACGACCCGCACATCGAGCGACACCACCCTGGCCAAGGTGGTTCGGATGGTGAGTGAGGCCGAGACGCAGAAGTCGCCGACCCAGCGCTTCACGGACAGGTTCGAGCGCATCTTCGTGCCCGCTGTTCTGGCGCTGGCCTTCGTCCTGCTGTTCGCCTGGGTCGTCGTCGAGGAACCCTTCCGCGACAGTTTCTACCGGGCGATGGCGGTTCTCGTCGCCGCCAGCCCTTGCGCGCTCGCGATCGCCACGCCGAGCGCTGTCCTGTCCGGGGTCGCTCGAGCAGCGCGTGCAGGCGTCCTGATCAAGGGGGGCGCACCCCTTGAAAACCTCGGCTCGCTCAACGCCATCGCCTTCGACAAGACCGGCACCCTGACCGAGGGACGGCCGCGGATCACCGACGTCATGACGGTGCGCGGGACGAAGGAGGGCGATCTTCTGGCGGTCGCTGTGGCGGTCGAACGGCTCAGCGACCACCCGTTGGCGGAGGCCATCGCGCGCGACGGTGGCGCACGCTTGCGCGATACGATCATCCCGGCCGCGATCGACCTCAAGAGCCTGACGGGCAAGGGCGTGACCGCCCAGCTGCACGGCGAGACGATCTGGATAGGGAAGCCGGAGATGTTCGGCGTCGACGGCGTAGCGCCGCTCGGCGACGAAACAACCTCTGTCGTCGCTCAGTTGCGACTGCAGGGGCGAACCCTGATGGTGGTGCGACGCGGCACGCGCGATCTCGGTGTCATTGGGCTTCTTGATACGCCTCGCCCAGCAGCGCGGCCGACGCTGACCGCTCTTCGCGCCCTCGGCATCGGGCGAATGATCATGATCTCGGGCGATCACCAGAAGGCCGCACAGGCGATCGCCGGACAGGTCGGCCTGACAGAGGCTTGGGGCGACCTCATGCCCGAGGACAAGGTCGACGCCATCAAACGCCTTCGCGCTGACGGCAAGATTGCCATGGTCGGCGACGGGGTGAACGACGCCCCGGCCATGGCCACGGCGACCGTCGGTATCGCGATGGGCGCGGCTGGCTCCGATGTTGCGCTTGAGACCGCCGACGTCGCCTTGATGTCCGACGACCTGTCGCAGCTGCCCTTCACCGTCGGTCTCAGCCGACAGACGCGGCGCATCATTCTCCAGAATCTCTACGTCAGTCTCGGAATCGTCGCCTTCCTTGTGCCGGCGACGATCCTCGGCCTTGGCATCGGCCCTGCCGTGGCGCTCCACGAGGGGTCGACCCTGCTGGTGGTGTTCAACGCTCTGCGCCTGCTCGGCTACCGCGACCGAACGGCGCCCATCCTTCCCAGTGCAATCCCGGCCGCCCCCGTGGCCCCGCCGGCTCTCTCGAGGACATCGTCATGAAGCGTTTCGGATGGATTTCCGTCATCGCCGTCTTTCTCGCCCTGTCGGCCTTCGCCTTCGGGATGATCTCGCGGCAAACCCGCGAGGTCCCTGCGGCGCCGTCGGCGGCTGACTCTCGCCCGAGCGACACCGAGGCAAGCCACGCTGGCGAGACCACGGACAGCCCATCGACTCGCGCCTATCGCGAGGCCAGCGCGAAGATGCACCAGGCCATGAGCATCAACTACACGGGCGACGCCGACATCGACTTCCTGCGCGGAATGATCGCCCACCACGAGGGTGCGCTCGCAATGGCCAAGGTCGCCGTCGAGCATGGCGAAGCCCGCGACGTGCGTAATCTGGCCGATGAGATCATTGCGGCCCAGGAATCCGAAATTGTCCGGATGAGAATCCTTCTTGCGCGCCATGAGGACACGCCCGCGCCCAACGCAAGGCCCTGACGCATGGCCGGCAAACGCTTCACCGTGCGCGGCCGGAGCATTCGTTGGCGGGAAGGCCGCTATCGCCAACGAGGTAGGCGGCGGCTCCAGGCGCGCCCGCTGAAGCCACGGCCCGTGCTCGATACGCTCGTCGCCATCGGGGTCAGCCTGTTCGCAGGAGGCCTGGTCTTCTGCATGGCCCTTCTGCTGCTGGGCGCACACAAGGTGCCGCTGCATTTTGGTTACGGGGCCATTCTGGGCGGCGTGATCGGCTGCTCGTTTGTGTTTGGACCCCGCGATAGGCCCGGACTGATGGTCGTCGGAGGCTTGGTCGTCGTTTGGGTTTTGGGAACGGCCGTCCTCTACGCTTCGCGAGACCAGATCGTCCTGCGTCCACATGAGCACCGCAGCGCCGCCGCCAAGTCTGCGCCACGGAAGGCTGACTGAATGCCCGAAGCCGCGCTGACCGAGCCATCGCCTCGCCCCGTCCGGATCGCGCGCGGCGGCTGGCTGGACGCGCTGCGTTTTATCGTAGGGGCGCTGATCATCCTCTACCATTTCCGCGAGGCCGCGCCTGTGCCTCTCGGACAACTGCATCCAGTCTTCGAGCGCGGCTATCTGCTCACCGACTTCTTCATCATCGACTCCGGCTATATCCTGGCCCGCATCTACGGTGATCGCCTCGCGTCCGGACAGGCCTCGCTGCGCGCCTATGCGCGCCAGCGCCTGCTGCGGGTCATTCCGGCCCACCTGGCGGTCAGCCTCGTCCTGGTGCTGCTCGTCGGCGGCGCCGCCCTGGCCGGGATCGCGCCCAGCAATCCGCGCTGGTTCGACTGGTCGCAACTGCCCGCGCAGGTGCTACTGGTCCAGGCCTATGGCGTGCCGGGCGGGCAGGGGTGGAACGCCCCGACCTGGACCCTCTCGGCCCTGATCGGCTGCTATCTCCTGCTGCCCTGGATCTGCCGCGCCCTGTGGCGCTGGCCGCCGGTCGCACCTCGTGGGCGACGCAGTGGTGATCGGCGCGACGCTCCTCGTCGTCGCCGCCGATATCGCCGCCTCGCTGTGGCTCGGCGATCCGATCTACCGCCTGCCGATGCGCTACGGCATCCTGCGCGCCCTGCCGCTCTTCCTGCTCGGAGTCGCGGCGGCCTTCTACGGTTCGCGGGTCTGTGTCGCGCCGCACCGGGCCAGGGCGATCGGCCTCGCCGCCGCCTTCGCGCTCGTGGGGCTGCAGGCCTTCGGCGCCTTCAGCCTGGTGTCGCTCGGCCTGATGACCGTGATCATCTGGGCCGCCGGCGCCGTGCCGGTGCGCAGTCCTTCACGGCTGATCGAGCATCTGGCCCTAATGTCGTTCTCGATGTTCCTCACGAATGAGGTGAGCCGCATCGTCTGGTTCGGCCTGCTCGACGCCCTTGGACAGGAGGCGTGGTCGTCCGGCGTTCGCTGGGTCCTGTGGGCGATCGGCTTGGTCGGGGCGTTCGTGGCCGCCGCCGTGTTTCGCTACGGCTTCGACCGACCGGTCCAGACCTGGCTTAGTCCGTCCCGACGGGGGGGGCGACCCGAATGTCGGCCGCCGCCACCAAACAGGCCATGGAATGGGCCGCGGGCCCCGGCGTCGCCGCGGCCGGGCGCCCGGGCCAGGCCGCCATCGACCCGCCCCGGGCTTGATCAGGGGCGCGGCTCAGTGCTGTGGGCCCGGACCCCCGCGGCCGCCCCCGGCTCTGTCTGGGGGGCCGGATCCCGGGCCGCGCCGGGGCGCTGCGGGCGGCAGGCCGGACACAGACCCTGGCCTTCGAGCGTGATCCGTTCGATCTCGTAGCCCGCCGCTGTCGCGGCCGCGCCCAGCGACGCCATGCCGGACGAAGGAATCTGGCGACAGAAGCCGCAACAGTCGCACAGAAGAAAAACCGCAGGCGAACCGAGGCGTTCGGGATCGCAGGCCACATAGGCCTTAAGGCTGGAAAGACGATGAACCAGACCGCGGGTCTCGAGGAACTGCAGCGCCCGATAGACGGTCGCCGGCGTCGCGACGCGGGCCTCCCGGTGATACGTCGCCACGAGATCATAGGCCTTGGCCGGAGCGCCCGCGACGAGCAGGAGCTCCAGCACCCTGCGCCGGGGGCGCGTCAGCTTGTCCCCGGCGGCGGCGACGCTGGCGGCGGCTGCGTCCAGGGCGCGTTCCACCTGTGCGGCCGTCGGCGGCGCGGTCTCCCGGTCATGCGGACAAGGCGAGGTCATCAAGGGGCTGGGCTCGCCTCCGGGGTTCGTCGGACGGCGCCCTCCACTCCAACCGAACGGCGCGCTCATTTTTTAGCTTCCATCTACAGTCGCTGGAGGAGGTAGCCTTGCCCTATAGAGATCACAAGGAACAGACATGACGGCGCAAACTCTCGAAAGCCGATACCGGGTCACCGGGATGGATTGCGCCAGCTGCGGCCGCAAGATCGACACGGCGATCCGCAGGCTGCCGGGCGTCGAGGACGTCTCGGTGGCGGTGCAGACCGGCGTGCTCAAGATCCGGCATGGCGGAGACCTCGCCGACGAGGCGGTCCTGCAGCAACTGCGCAACCTCGGCTACAGCGGAGAAGCGGCCGCGCCGACGTCCGGAGCCGTCGCTGCGGCGGCGGGCCCACCTCCGGCGGCCGCCCGGGCCGGGGGCGCCCCGTGGTGGTGGACCGGCAAGGCCCGCCTCACCGCGCTCTGCGGCCTGGCGCTGTTGTCCGCCTATGGACTGGGCACGCTGTTCCCCTCCCTGGAACGATACGCCTTCCTCGCCGCCCTGGCCGTGGGGCTCATTCCGATCGCGTCGCGCGCTTTTTCGGCGGCGCGCCACGGCACGCCCTTCTCCATCGAAATGCTGATGACCATCGCCGCCGTCGGCGCCGTCTTCATCGGGGCCGCGGAAGAGGCCGCCGCCGTCGTTTTGCTGTTCCTCGTCGGCGAGATGCTCGAAGGGGTGGCGGCTGGTCGCGCGCGCAAGAGCATCCAGGGGCTCGCCGCCCTCGTGCCCAAGACCGCCTTCGTCGAGGTGGACGGCGTGACCACGGAGGTCGCCGCCGAGACCGTGGCGGTGGGCGCGATCATCCTCGTCCGGCCCGGAGACCGCGTTCCGGCGGACGGCGAGATCATCGAGGGCGCGGGAGACCTCGACGAGGCCCCGGTGACGGGCGAGAGCGTGCCCAAGCGCAAGGTCGAGGGCGATCCTGTGTTCGCCGGCACGATCAACGGCGGCAGCGTCCTGCGAGTGCGCGTGACGGCCTCAGCCTCGGACAACACCATCGCCCGGGTGGTGCGTCTCGTCGAGGAGGCGCAGGAATCGAAATCGCCGACCGAACGGTTCATCGACCGCTTCTCGAAAATCTACACGCCGGGCGTGCTCGTGTTCGCCGCCCTCGTCGCGGTCACGCCGCCGCTGCTGTTCGGCGGGACGTGGAGCGAATGGGTCTACAAGGGCCTCGCCGTGCTGCTGATCGGCTGCCCCTGCGCCCTCGTCATCTCCACGCCGGCCGCCATCGCCGCCGGCCTGTCGGCGGGGGCCCGGCGCGGCCTGCTCATGAAGGGCGGGGCCGTGCTGGAGACGCTGGGCAAGATCACGGCGATCGCCTTCGACAAGACGGGGACCCTGACCGCCGGCAAGCCCGTCGTCACCGACGTCGTCGCCGGAACGCGGGATGCCTCCGCCCTGCTGACCCTAGCGGCCGCGCTGGAAACGGGATCGAGCCATCCGCTCGCCCTCGCCATCCTCGCCCGAGCTGAGGCGGACAAGATCACGGCGCCGCCGGCCTCGGCCACCCAGGCCATTCCGGGGGAGGGCGTGGAAGGCGAGGTCGGCGGCGAACGCATATTCCTCGGCTCGCCGCAGGCCGCGGCCCGACGCGCCCCGATCACGCCGGCCCAGGACGCGGCCATCGCCGCCCTGAACGCCGAGGGTAAGACGGTTTCCGTCCTTGTCGTCGGGGATGGCGTCGCCGGGTTCCTCGCCATGCGCGACGAGGCGCGGCCCGACGCAGTCCAGGGTCTGGCCGACCTGAAGGCGCGGGGCATCCGGACCATCATGCTGACGGGCGACAACCGCCGCACGGCGGAGGCGGTCGCCGCCGGCCTGGGCATCGAGCCCCGGGCCGAACTGCTGCCGCAGGACAAGCTAGTCATCGTCAAGGCGCTGCAGGCCGAGGGGCTGGTGGTCGCCAAGGTCGGGGACGGCATCAACGACGCCCCGGCCCTGGCCCAGGCGGATGTCGGCATCGCCATGGGCGGCGGCACCGACGTGGCCCTGGAGACGGCGGACGCCGCCGTCCTGCACGGCCGGGTCAGGGACATTCCCGACATGATCGCCTTGTCCCGCGGAGTGATGGGCAATATCGGGGAAAACATCACCATCGCCTTGGGCTTGAAGGCGGTGTTCCTGGTCACCACCGTGATCGGGGTGACGGGCCTGTGGCCCGCCATCCTCGCTGACACCGGAGCCACGGTCCTGGTCACCGCCAATGCCATGCGCCTGCTGCGCTGGACGCCGCGTCGTCAACCGTCGTGACTGCCGGCGGTGCGCCTTCTCAGGCCCCGTTGTGGCGACCGAACACGCGGGTCGAACCGTCGTTGAGGATCAGGACGGTCGCATAGGGTTCGCGCCCGGCGGCCTCCATGCCCGGCGAGCCCGCCGGCATGCCGGGCGCGCTTAGTGCGCGGGCGGCGGGGCGTTCGCCGAGCAGCCGCTCGACATCGCTCGACGGAACATGGCCCTCGATGGCGTAGGCGCCGACCACCGCTGTGTGGCACGAGGCGAGGCGGTCCGGAATGCCATGCCGGGCCCGGATCGGGGCGAGATCCTCGCGCTCGACGACCTCGACGATCCAGCCCGCCTGGCGCATGTGGGCGATCCAGCCGCCGCAGCAGCCGCACCATGGCGTCTTGTAGGCGATCATCCGTTTCGGGGGCGCGGCGAGGGCCGGGCCGGGCACGGCGACCAGGGGCAGGCCGAACACGAGGGTCCGGCGGGACAAGCGCGGGCGAGTTTGAACCAAAGTGAGCGCTCCTTGGGAGTCCAAATCCCACCATGGCGGGCGCGGGCCGGTTTGGCGACGGGCGTAGTTGTCGCGCCCTGACCTGACGTCGCCCAGGCGTGGAGCGCCGGCTAAGCCCGCCCATATCGCAGCGGAACCTCTGGTAGAAGGCCCGCACCCGCCCGGGCAGGACACAGCCCCCTGCTCGGCCGGCGCGGCCAAGCGAATCCGTTCGCCTGAGGCGCCCGGGGTCTCGCAACCATGCCTTCGCTGACGTATCGCGACCGTACGAGGCCGGTCACGCAAGCGCTGATCCCCGCGGAATGGTCATGGGCGACGGGATTGAGGAGCCGGCGGAAGCCGGAGGCGAAGCGTCCGCTGCGGCTAACGTGGCGTCGAGAGCTAGCCCGCAGACGCTTGCGGGGCCCCGAAGGCGCCAAAAACTGCATGTGAGCGGCAACGGCCTCCGCCCGGCCGTATAAGGCGCAACACGGCGCGCGCGACCAACAGGCTGACTTTTCGCGCGGGCCCGCTCGCGAAGACGAGCCTTCGGCCCTCGAGGGCAGCGAGGACGAGGCCGGCCCGGCGCGCCCGGGCCGACGCATTACGTCCCTGGCTCAAGACCAGCGCCTCTCTGTTCCGGAGCCCGCCGACCCCACAATCTCGGTTGCGCCGCCGATTGTAGATGAACTCTCGCGGGCAAGTGCGGAGATCCAAATCGCAAGCGGTTCAGTGATCCGTGGTCGAATGCATGTGAGCTTGAGGTCGCCGGCCGGCCCCTGATGTCTGGTCCACCGCATTTCCACATGATCTCGGCTCGGCGAAGTACGGGTTTGACGAGGTCGGGAGGCGTCGCCGTTCGGAACATCTTCCCGGCGCCGGGGTTGGATCCAGATCACCCGAGGGAGCCTCCGATGCAAATCCAACCAATGATCAGCACCCACCCCGACGTACGCGGCAGCGTGAACGACAGCCTCATTCGCGCGATCGAAGCGGGCTACGGCTGCGCCGCCGTATGCCGCATCTGCGCTGACGCCTGCCTGGCCGAGGAGATGGTCAGGGACCTGACCCAGTGCATCCGGCTCGATCTCGACTGCGCCGATGTCTGTCTGGCTACGGCCGGGCTCGCCGTGCGGCGCGCCGGCAGCAACGAGGCCTTGATAAAGCGCATGCTCGAGACCTGCGCCGAGGCTTGCGCCGACTGCGCCATCGAGTGCGAGAAGCACGCCGAGATGCACGAGCATTGCCGTATCTGCGCCGAAGAATGCCGGCGTTGCGAAGATGCTTGCCGCGAGGCGGCCGCGTCGATCAGGCCTTCACGGCACTGAGGCTGACCGCTGTCATCGGCACAGGGTCGTAGCTTCGACGCTAGCTCGAGCCCAGCTCATCAATCACCGGGCACCTAACCCGCCCGCCTTCACTGCAGTCGGCCACAGCCTGCCTCAGCACTTTCCGTAGCCTCTGCAGATCCTCGATCTTGGCGTCCACGCTGGCGATGTGGTCTTGGGCCATGTCGCGGACTTCGCAGCACGCCTGAACGCCCGGCTCGCTCAGCGCGATCAGGCGCCGAATGGCGTCGATGCCGAAGCCCAGTTCGCGCGACCGGCGGATGAAGCGCAGGCGCTGGGCGTGTTCCGGCTCGTAGCTGCGGTGGCCGCCCTCGGTCCGGGCCGGCGCGGGCATCAACCCGATACGTTCGTAGTAGCGCACCGTTTCCAGGTTCACCCCGGCGCTGTCAGCGAGGCGCCCGATCGTCAAACTTCGTGCGGACATGGCTCTTGATCCTGTAGCGGCTACGGGTTGTAGCCTGTAGCAGAAATCGAACGGGAGGTCCCATGGCCATCGATTACGACCGGCCCCGCATGCCCGAGGTCGCCGTCAGCGCCTCGGCCGCCCTCGGCGGTGTCGCCTCGGTGTTCGCCTGGGCCGCGTGCTGTGTGTTGCCTCTGGCTCTGTCCGTGGCGGGCGTATCCTTCGCCGGCGCCGCGGTCATCGCGGGTGCGCGGAACTGGCTGACGCTTCTGGCCGCCGTCATCCTGGCCGCGGGCTGGCTGCTGCATTGGCGTCGCCTGCGGATGTGTCGGAAAGACGGGGCCTGCCGCCACCCTTCGCGGCTCGCCTTCTGGCTGCTGGTGATCGCCAGTCTGCTGATCGTCCTTTCCATGGCCTGGCAGCCGTACATCGAGCCGTGGGTCATGCCGCGACTGGCGGCCATGCGATGACCCCGGCCATCGTTCTGGATTCGACGCTGACCTGCCCGGATTGCGGTCATGTTGCGACGGAGACCATGCCCACCGACGCCTGCATCTGGTTTTACGATTGTCTCGGCTGCGGCATGAAGCTGAAGCCCCTACCCGGCGACTGCTGCGTGTTCTGCTCCTATGCCGACGTGCCGTGTCCGCCGATCCAGGTAGATGGCAAGGGGTGTTGCGGCTAGGCTACGGCGGCATTGCTGCATTCCCGGAGTTCGCCGTGACCGACCACGCCACGCCCAACCTACCGTCGCGGGATTTCGAAGTTACGTCCCAGTTCTACACTCGACTGGGCTTCGACCAGGACTGGCGCGACAAAGGCTGGATGATCCTGAAAAGAGGCGGTTTGACGCTGGAGTTCTTCCCGCATCCGGACGTGGATCCGCTGACCAGCAACTTCGGCTGCTGCCTGCGGCTGGACGACCTGGACGGGTTTTACGCAGGGTGCGTCGTTTCAGGATTGCCGGAAACCTGCTGGGGCCACCCCCGCCTGCACGCGCCGAAGCTTGAGGAGTCGGGACTGCGGATCGGCGCGCTCATCGACCCGGACGGAAACTTGATCCGCCTGATTCAGAACTGAGGCGTCCGGCGGCTCCCCCACGGGAAACCGCCGGAAACCATCGATGCGACGATCAGTTGTGGTCGGCGTGGCCCTGAGGCGCGGGCGCATCCGACGGCACCGGGGCGGGCGGCGCCGGTTCGGCCGGGGCGGGCTCGGTCTTCATCTCGTCGCAGCACGTCATCGCGGCGTCCGCGGCCATGTCCTTGCAGCACTCGCAGCCCTCGGCGGCGAGGGCCGCGCCGGCGCTCAGGGTCACGATCGCGCCGGCGGCGGCCAGCAGGGTGGAAACCTTCATCGTCGTTCTCCTAGTGAATCATGAAGCTGACGGAGCCGGACATCTTGTGGCCGTCCGGGCCCTCGGCGGTCCAGGCGGCAGTGTAGGTTCCCGGAGCGAGGCGCGGAAGAGCAACCCCGACGGTCGCGGCGGCGGGCGCGGCGGGAACGGACACCTCGACCGGGGCCTGGCCTTCGGCGGTGAGCGTGACCGTCTTGAGGATCATCGCATTCGGAAAGGTGACGCTGAAGCGCTCGGGCGAGCCCTGGGTCATCGCGCCATTCGCGGGAACCGTCGTGATGCCCGACTGGGGCGCGGCGGCCTGCGCAGGCATGGTGTGGCCGGCGTGCGGATCCTGAGCGGAGGCGGCGCCGGCGAAAGCCAGGGCCGCCGTGAGGGTGAGAATGCGGATCATGGGGTGGTCTCCTTCGGTTAGAACCAGGCCTTGAGGCCGACGATGAACCGGGTGTCCTCGGCCTCGCCGCCGCGGGCCTCGATGTAGTCGGCGGTGTCTCCAAGCGCGCGTCTCGACTCGACGCCGACGTAGGGAGCGAACTCCTTGCGGAATTCGTAGCGCAGTCGCAAGCCGGCCTCGACCGAGGACAGGCCCGAGCTGATCTCCAGTTTTGGAATGTCGCTGGCCGAAGCGTCGATTTCGAGGCGCGGCTGGAGGATCAGGCGCTGGGTGATGCGCTGGTCGTATTCGGCCTCGACGCGGGCGGTCAGGTCGCCCTCGGTCGACAGGAAGGCGGCGGCGTCGATCTCCCACCAGTAGGGCGCCAGTCCCTGCAGGCCGAGAACCAGATAGGTCGTGTCCTCGCCCTCAGGACGGAAGTCCTGCCGCACGCCAGCCTGCACGTCCCAGAACGGGGAGACGGCGCGGCTGTAGAGGGCCTGAACCTCGGCTTCCTCCAGGTTGCCGCCGAAATCGCCTTCGCCCTCAGACTTCCACCAGAACCGGTAGATGTCGCCCCCGCTCCAGCCCTGGACGTCCCAGAGCCAGGACTCCTCATCATCGCCAAGGCCAACCTCGAGACGGTCGATGATGACCGCCGTGGTGCGAACGTCGCCGTTCTCGCGGACCAGGGTCTGGCGCGCGGCGGCCATCGCGTCGGCGCCAAAGACGAGATCGGCGGCGTGGGACGGAGCGCCCAGGGCGGCGGCCGGCAGCGGGTCTTCCGGAGGACGGCCGGGATTGTCTGCGCTGGTCGGCGTATCGGGCGGTCTTATGCTCATCGTCGACATGTCATGTGCGGCGTGGGCATCGGCCGGGGCAGAGGGCATGGCGGACAAGTCATGGCCCGCATGCGGATCGGGCTGGGCGGGCGCCGGGGCCGTCATATCGTGGCCCGTATGGGGATCGGGGGCGGCGGGCGGAGCCGGCATCTGGTGGCCCGCGTGGGGATCGGCCGCGGGCGCCGTCTGCGCTGGCGGCATGACGTGACCGGCGTGCGGATCCTGCTCGGCGGGCCGTGCGGGCGTCTGAGGCGCGGCTGCTGGAGCCGGGGCGGGGCGCGACGGCGCCGGGGGCGCCGGCATCGTATGGCCCGCGTGGGGATCCTGGGCCTGGGCGCTGAGCGCGCCGGCGGCGAGGATCAGGGGCGCGAGGGCGATGGCGAGGCGGTTCATCGGGCGGCTCCGTCCATGGGCCGCACCGTCACAACGTTGAACATCCCCGCGTGCATATGCATCAGCAGATGGCAATGGAAGGCCCAGTCCCCGGGCGCGTCTGCGGTCAGGTCGAAGGTCACCTTGCCGCCCGGCGCGACGTTGACCGTGTGCTTCAGCGGCTGATGCCCGGCGGGGCCGCCGGTCACCAGTTCGAAGAAATGGCCGTGCAGGTGGATGGGGTGCGCCATCATGGTGTCGTTGACCAGGGTCACGCGCACCCGCTCGTTACGCTCGAACCGGATCGGCTCGACCAACTCCGAGAACTTGCGCCCGTCGAAGCCCCACATGAACCGCTCCATATTGCCGGTCAGGTGGATTTCCATCGTTCGCGACGGCGGGCGTTGGTCCTTGTTGGGGGCCAGCGACACCAGGTCGGTGTAGACGAGGACGCGGTGGTCGACGTTTGTGAGCCCGATCGGACGCTCGCCGAGCCGGTTGGCGGGGTCCATGGCGATCGCGTCTACGCCCACGCCGACCGCCATGTCCGGCGGAGCGTTCTCAGGATCGCGCATGTTCATGCCGGCCATGGGCATGCCGGCCAGGTCGTCGGCCGGAGCCGCGGCCTGGGCGGACGCTCCGTGGTCCATCCCGGCCATGGCGCCGTGATCCATGCCGTCCATGCCCATGTCGCGCATGGTGAGGTTCGGAACCTCGCGCAGCGGCGGAACCTCCGCCGTCATCCCGAGACGCGGGGCCAAGGTCGCCCGCCCCATGCCCGAGCGGTCGATCGCCTCCGACACGATAGTGTAGGCGCGGTCCTCGGTCGGCGTGACGATCACGTCATAGGTCTCGGCGACCGAGATCTGGAACTCATCGGTCTCGACCGGGCGCACGTTCTCGCCGTCGGCCTGGACCACCGTCATGGGCAGGCCGGGGATGCGGATGTTGAAGATCGACATGGCGGAGGCGTTGATGATCCGAAGGCGCACCCGCTCGCCGGGCCGGAACAGGCCGGTCCAGTTCTCCTGCGGTCCGTGGCCATTGATCAGATAGGTGTAGGTCGAACCGTTGACGTCGAGGATGTCGCGCGGGTCCATCCGCATCTGGCCCCACATGCGCCGCTCCTCCAGGCTCATGCGGTCGCTGCCGTCCATGAGGCCCGCGAGGGTGGTGCGTTGCTGGTTGAAGTAGCCGGGGCTCTTCTTCAGCTTGGCCAGAATTTCGTGCGGATGCATGAAGCTCCAGTCCGAAAGGACCAGCACATGCTCGCGGTCGTAGGCGACCGGATCGGCGCCCGCGGGATCGATGACAATCGGGCCGTAGTGCCCCATCGCCTCCTGCAGGTTGGAGTGGCTGTGATACCAGAAGGTGCCCGACTGCCTGATCGGGAACTCATAGACGAAGGTCTCGCGCGCCTTGATGCCGGGGAAGCTGATGCCCGGCACGCCATCCATCTGGAACGGGACCAGCAGGCCATGCCAGTGGATCGAGGTGTCCTCGTCCAGAGTATTGGCGACCGAAAGTCGGACGTTCTGGCCTTCGCGCAGGCGCAGCAACGGCGCTGGCAGAACGCCGTTGATCGTCACGGCGTGGCCCGTGCGCCCCCCGACCGTGAAGGGCGAGTGACCCACCGTCAGATCGATATTCGGGCCCGTTAGCGTCGGCAGGTCGGCCCGCAGACCCTGCGACCCCGTCTGCGCCCAGGCGGGGAGCAGGCCTTGCAGCCCCAGCAAGCCGCCGCCGACGGCGCCGCCACGGAGAAGCGTTCGGCGATCGAGGCGGGGCGTGGACATCAGCGAGAAGTTCCCTGGCGGGTATTGAGCCGCTATTCAGATACGCACTCCCGACAGTGCCCCGTTGCTTCAGGGCGCCGCTCGGTCGGGATCGCGGCCTTCTGCGCCTTCCCATCATGGAAAGGTCAAGAGCCAATCGTCCGCTTTGAGGGAGACCCCTACATGAACATCGGCAAAGCATCACGGGCGACCGGAGTCTCGACCAAGATGATCCGCTATTACGAGTCCGTCGGCCTGATCCGGCCGGCGGACCAGACGGACAGCAACTATCGCGACTTCAGCGACCGCGACATCAACGAGCTGCGGTTCATTCGCCGGGCCCGCGATCTGGGGTTCTCCGTCGGCGAGATCGGTCAGTTGCTTGCGCTTTGGAGAGACCGTGGACGGCCAAGCCGGGAGGTGAAGGCAGTGGCCGAAAAGCACATTGCGGATCTCGACGCCAAGATCGCGGCGATGAAGTCAATGGCCAACACGCTTCGTGATCTCGCCCACTGTTGCGCCGGGGACGAGCGACCCGGCTGTCCGATCCTCTCGGACCTTTCGGGCGCGGGGATCTCGGGCCGCGATGGCGAAGACATGAAAACTCGTCCAAAAACACCTGCCGCAACTAACCGGTGAGGTGTTGCCGAAGCGGCCGTGCTCCGACCGCCGTCAAAACATGCGTGGACAGCCGATGTCGGAGAGTAGGGCGTGAGGTCAATGGCGTATGCCTATGGTACCGGATACGCCGGAGTTAGATGCTTTCACGAAAAGACGTTAAAAACGCAAGTGAGTCAAAGTTTCTCACGGGCGCATCGATTATCAATATCAGGTGTCTAAATAGGTAGAAAAAGATACCGACATCACGGAAAATTTATACTGTCAAAAAATTGTTTGTTTTCAAGACGCTTAGTTTTTTGAGGTTTTTTGGTCGGCATTGGTGTAGTCTTTGCGATGAAAAGCTTAAATGCATCAGATGGTTACGAAACAACAAGATAATCGAGTGGGAGTGAGGGGCAGTCATAAGGCGGCCCCTGACGAGATGATTGCGGAGTAGTGAGCGGAGCATAGCTGCTTGGTTCACATGCTGCGCCCCGTAACCTCACGGTAGTGACGAAGCTACGGGATAGGGAGGCGTCTGTGGGCCGGGCGAAAGGGGATCACGACGTCATCCGCCGGCCCAGCCAGCGGCGCACCCGGCCGACGTACACGGACCACGCCGCGCCGAAGAGGGCCTCCAGGTGTCGTTCCTCGCGCCGGATGGCGAGACGGTCGGTGGCGAAGGCGGCGACGGGGGCGGCCACGAAGAACCAGGCGTTGTCGAACAGGCCCCCGAGGCCGAGCAGAAGCAGCCCGTTAGCGAGATAGATCGGGTTGCGGCTCCAGGCGAACGGACCGGTCGTGACCAGAGCGGTCGCCGCCCGGTGCGGCAGGATGTTGGCGCGCCGCCGCCGCATCTCCACCATGGCCCACAGGTCCAGACCAAGGGCGAGCCCGACCAAGAGGCCGCCGGCGGCGAAGGCGCCGGGGAAGAGGGCGGGCGGGCCCCATAGACGCGCCATGAGGAGCGCGACAAGGACAGCGCCGCCCGTGATGAGCGGCGGCCAGGGCCAGCGGTTCGGTGCCTGCGGCCTCACCCGCCGGCCAGCTTGAGAACGCCGCGCAGCAGATAGGCGACGACGCCCAGGACGCCCACGCCCAGCACCCAGAGGGCGACGAACCAAAGGCCCTGCCGGAGTCCGTTTGTGGAGCTGCGACGCATCAGTGGTAACCGTCGTCGCCGACCTTGCCGCGGAACACCCAGTAGGCATAGGCGGTGTAGGCCAGGATGATCGGGATCAGGATCAGGGCGCCCACCAGCATGAACAGCTGGCTGGAGGCCGGCGCGGCGGCCTGCCAAAGGGTGATCTCGTCGGGCACGGCGTAGGGGAAGACGCTGACGCCCAGCCCCGCGAAGGTGACGGCGAACAGGCCCAGCGACAGCAGGAAGGGCCAGACCTCGCGCTTGCGGCGCATGGTCCAGAAGAAGGCGGCCGCGACGATCAGAACGAGCAACGGCACCTGCGCCGTCAGAAGCACGCCGGGCCAGTCGAACCAGCGCCGGGCGTATTCGCCGTCGAGGAAGGGCGTGGCCAGGCTGACGGCGCCGATCATCAGCAGGGTCGCCGGACCGAGTTTCCAGGCCTGGGCGCGGGCGTGGTCCTGGAGCGCGCCCTCCGTTTTCATGTTCAGCCAGGTGGCCCCCAGAAGGGCGTAGCCGACGACGACGGCGGCGCCGGTTAGCAGGCTGAAGGGGCTGAGCCAGTCCCACCAGCCGCCGCCATAGGCGCGGCCCGACACCTCGACCCCCTGCAGGATGGCCCCCAGGGTCACGCCCTGGGAAAAGGCGGCCAGCAGCGAGCCGCCGAAGAAGGCGACGTCCCAGACGGGCTTGGCCCGCACCGTTCGCCAGCGATATTCGAAGGCGACGCCGCGGAAGACCAGGCCCAGCAGCATGGCGATGATCGGCGTATAGACCGCCGGCATCAACACGGCGTAGGCGAGGGGAAAGGCGGCGAACAGGCCGCCGCCGCCCAGGATCAGCCAGGTCTCGTTGCCGTCCCACACCGGGGCGATCGAGTTCATCGCCTTGTCGCGCTGATCGCCGGCCTTCAGCGTCGGGAACAGGATGCCGACGCCCAGGTCGAACCCGTCCATGACGATATAGGCGAAGACGGCGAAGGCCAGCAGCCCGGCCCAGACCAGGGTCAGATCAATGTTCATCATCGGTCTCCTCGCCGGTCGGGATGGGGCGGTCGGGGTCGATGGCGGGGGCGGGGGTGATGCCCGCCGTGCGGATCGGGGTTTCCGCCACGCCCGGCTCGTCGCGGTGGGGCGCATGGCTCATCAGACGCAGGATGTAGAAGACCCCGGCGCCGAAGACGGTGAAATAGACCACAGCGAAGGCGGCCAAGGAGGTTGCGACGGCAGGCGCGGCCAAGGGCGCGGCGCTGTCGGCGGTGCGCAACAGGCCGTAGACGGTCCAGGGCTGACGGCCGACCTCGGTGGTGATCCAGCCGGCCAGCACGGCGACGAAGCCCATCGGCCCCATGACCAGGGCGAAGCGGTGCAGCCAGGGCGCATCGTAGAGGCGTTTGCGCAGGCGAGCATATAGCCCCCAGAGCCCCAGAAGCAGCATGGCCATGCCCAGCCCGACCATGACGCGGAAGGACCAGAAGACGATCTCCACCGGCGGCCAGTCGGCGCGGGCGATGGTGTCGAGACCGGCCAGGGGCGCGTTCGGATCGTGCTTCAGGATCAGCGACGACAGCTTGGGGATCTCGACCGCACCGTGGACGGTGGCGGCCTCGCGGTCGGGCAGGCCGAACAGGATCAGCGGCGCGCCGTCCGGGTGGCTTTCGAAATGGCCTTCCATCGCCATGACCTTGGCGGGCTGATGCTCCAGGGTGTTCAGCCCGTGCATGTCGCCGATGAAAATCTGGACCGGGGCGGCGACCAGGATCATGCCCATGGCCATGGCGAACATCTTGCGCGCGCCCTTGTTGGTCCGCTCCTTCATCAGGTGCCAGGCCCCGACTGCGCCGACCACGAGGCCGGTGGTCAGATAGGCCGCCAGCAGCATGTGGGCGAGGCGATAGGGGAAGGAGGGATTGAAGACGATCTTGAACCAGTCGGCCGGTACGAACTGGCCGACCTCGTTGATGGCGTAGCCTTGCGGCGTCTGCATCCAGCTGTTCACCGACAGGATCCAGAAGGCCGAGGCGAAGGTGCCGATCGCGACCATCAGGGTGGCCACGAAGTGCAGCTTCTTGCCGACGCGGTTCAGGCCGAACAGCATGACGCCCAGGAAACCCGCCTCCAGGAAGAAGGCGCTGAGCACCTCATAGGCCATCAAGGGGCCGATGACCGGTCCGGCCTTGTCGGAGAAGACCGACCAGTTGGTGCCGAACTGGTAGGACATGACCAGACCTGAGACGACGCCCATGCCGAAGGCCACGGCGAAGATCTTCAGCCAGTATTTGAACAGGTTCAGATAGAGGTCTCGCCCCGTCTTCAGCCACATGGCCTCCAGCACGGCCAGATAGCTAGCCAGGCCGATGGAGAAGGCCGGAAAGACGATGTGGAAGGCGACGGTGAAGGCGAACTGCATCCGCGCCAGGATCAGGGCGTCAAGTTCCATGGTGTGGTCTCACCCGATCAGGCCGAGCGCGCCGGCGCTGCGATAAAGCATATAGAAGGCGACGACGAAGATCAGCCCGGCGAACACTGTGTTCAATAGGCCTTTTTGTCCCGACAGGGCTTTCGCGAGCCGTGCGCCGACCAGACCGCCCAACACCCCGCCGCCGATGAAGACGGCCGCCAGGGGCCAGTCAACCCAGCCGTCCAGGGCGTAGTTGAACGCGGTGGTGAGGCCGAAGGCGGTGACGCCGACCAACGACGAGCCGACCGCATAGTAGATGGGCATGCGGGTCGAGACCATCAGGCCAGGGACGATCAGGAAGCCGCCGCCGATGCCGAAGAAGCCGGACATGATCCCTGTCAGGGCGCCGGCTCCGACGAGCTTGGGTGCATTGCGGCGATCAAGCTGGACGTTCGGGTCGCCGCCGGCGGAACGGCCCCGCAACATCAGTACGCCCACGATCAGCATCAGGACGGCGAACAGGGCCAGCAGCTTCTGACCGTCCACGGCCTTGCCCAGGCTCGAACCCAGAAAGGCTCCGAGCACCCCGGCGACCGCGAACAGACTGGCGATTTTCCATTTCACCGTGCCGTGGCGGGCATGATTGATCACATTGGCGAAGGCGTTGGCGGCCACGGCGAAGGCGCTGGTGCCGATCGCCAGATGCGGCTCCTTGACCCCGACCAGATAGACGATCAGCGGCACGGCCAGGATGGACCCGCCGCCGCCGACCAGGCCCAGGGTGAAGCCGACGAGCGAGCCGGCGCCGGCGCCGAGGCCGTACTGCAGCGGAGACAGGTCCATGATCAGGCTCAGGCGACAGCAGGGCGAAGCTGGGGGGCGGGTTCGATGTGGTGGGGGCCGGCCAGCCATTCGCGACCGCGCAACATCCCAAGCCAGTAGATTTCGGGCAGGGCCTGGGCCTTCAGATGCCAGGCCAGACGGGTCGGCTTCGTCCCGTCGAGCATCCATTTCGGGAAGCTGGGCAGGAGCTTGCCGCCATAGCCGAACTCGGCCAGCACGATCTTGCCGCGCTCGACCGTGAGCGGACATGAGCCATAGCCGTCATAGATCGCCCGAATCGGCTGGCCGTCCAGCAGCGACAGGATGTTCTCGGCCACCACGGGCGCCTGTTTGCGGGCGGCCGCAGCGGTCTTGGCGTTGGGCGCCGAGCAGGCGTCGCCCAGACCGAAGACGTTTTCGAACCGCTTGTGACGCAAGGTGGCGTCATCCACCTCGATCCAGCCGCTTTCGGCGGCCAGCGGACTTTCGCGAATGAAGTCCGGCGCGGTCTGCGGCGGGCAGACGTGCAGGAAGTCGAACTCGCGTCGAACCTGACTGACCTCGCCGTCCGCGTTCGTCACGGCGAAGGTCGCCGTCCTGGCAGGACCATCTACCGCGACCAGTTTCGATCCGAAGTTCAGGTCGATGCGGTATTTGCGGACATATTCCATCAGGGCCGGGACGTAGTCCTTGACCCCGAAGAGCACGGGCCCGGCGTTGTGGAATTCGATCTCGATGTCGTTTCGGCCGTGGTCGCGCCAGTGATCGGCCGACAGATACATGGCCTTCTGCGGGGCGCCGGCGCATTTGATCGGCATGGGCGGCTGGGTGAAGATCGCCCGGCCGCTCTGCATCGCCTGCACCAGCTTCCAGGTGTAGGGCGCGGTCTCATAGCCGTAGTTGGAGGTGACGTTGTTGCGCCCGAGCGTTTCCGCCAGGCCCGGAATGGCGCCCCAGTCCAGCTTCAGTCCCGGCGCCGCGACCAGCATGCGATAGCCGATCCAGCGGCCGTCGGTCAGTTCGACGCGATCGTGGATGGGGTCGAAAGCCGCGACCGAACCCCGCACCCACTGGGCGCCTTGGGGGATCAGATCCTCGGTGCGGCGCCGGGTCCGCTCGGGCGTGAAGACGCCGGCGCCCACCATGGTCCAGCCGGGCTGATAATAGTGATGTTCGGACGGCTCGATGATGCGGACGTCGAGGCCCGTGCGGCGGCGCAGGAGGCTGGCGGCCGTGGCGATGCCGGCGGATCCGCCGCCGACGATCAGGACATCGCAGGACTCCAGGGGCGCGTATTGGGCGCTCATGACGCGGCTCCTTCAAGACGGGGACGCAGGGCGCCGAGGTCGTAGCCTGCGGTCTTGGCGCGGGCGATCAGATGATCTGGGCTCTCCGAGGCGGCGTTCGTGAGCGCCCACAGGATGGTCGTGCGCGTGCCGGTGCGGCAGAAACCGAACACGGGCTGGGGCAGGTCAGCCAGAGCCTCGCGGAAATCCGCCACGTCCTGGTCGGAGATGGCGCCGCCGACCACGGGAACGTGGGCGAAGGCGAGGCCGGCGGCCTCGGCGGCCTGGCGCAGAGCCTCGGCGGTGGGCTGGCCGGGCTCCTCGCCGTCGGGTCGGTTGGAGATCACCGACCGGAAACCCTGGGCCGCGATGGCGGGCAGGTCTTCCGGGGCGATCTGGGGCGAGGCGGATAGGGCCTCGTCCAGGGGGCGGATATCCATGGCATTGTCTCCCTAGGGTCTTTTCTGGTTCAGGCGTTTCGGTCGAGCGTCAGGCGGAACAGCGCCATGCCGGCCACGAGGGCGCCGACGAAGACGAAGGCCTGCCAGGCGCCGGTCGTCAGGGCCGCCAGCGCCGGGCCGGGGCACAGGCCGACCAGCCCCCAGCCCAGGCCGAACAGGACGGCCCCGCCGACCAGGGGGGTGTCGATGGTCCGGCTCTCGGGGACGTGAAAGGTCTCGGCCGCGACCGGAGCATCCATGCGCCGGCGGATCAGATAGGCGATGGCGGAGGGGATCAGCGCTCCGCCCATGACGAAGGCCAGCGAGGGGTCCCAGGCGCCCGTTACATCCAGGAAGGCCAGGACGCGGGCCGGGTTGATCATGTCGGACACCACCATGCCGGCGCCGAACAGCAGGCCGCACAGGACGGCGACGATCAGCCGGTTCATGCCAGGCCTCCCAACAGGTGGCGGGTGACGAAGACGGTCAGGGCCGCAACCGCCATGAAGACGCCGGTGGCGACGATGGAGCGGGGCGACAGGCGGGCCAGGCCGCAGACGCCGTGGCCGCTGGTGCAGCCCGAGCCCCAGCGGGTGCCGAAGCCGACGATCAGGCCGCCGAGCACCAGCAGCCAGATGTCCGAGGTGATCTGCACCTCGGGCCTGCGGATCAGCGCCGAGGCCAAGGCCGCGCCGCCCAGCAGGCCGGCGATGAAAAGCAGGGCCAGGGTACGCGGCGCGCCTTTCGACAGGCCGGTCGCCGCAGCGGTCAGGCCGGAGATTCCGGCCACGCGCCCGTTCAGCAACAGGTAGAGACCGGCGGACAGGCCGACCAGCAGGCCGCCGGCCAGGGGCCAGACGAAGGGGAGGGGCTCAAGCATTAGGGTCTCGCCTCACAGCGCGTTCAGCGGGACCTTGAGGTAGCGCACCCCGTTGTCCTCGGGCTCGGGCGGGCGGCCGCCGTTCATGTTCACCTGGACCGACGGCAGGATCAGCTTGGGCATCGGCAGGGTCGCGTCGCGCTGGGTGCGCATGGCGACGAACTCGTCCTCGCTGACGCCGTCGCGAATATGGATGTTGCCAGTGCGCTGGGCGCCGATGGTGGTCTCCCAGGCGAACTCGGTCCGGCCCGGCGGCGCCTTGTAGTCGTGGCACAGGAAGACCCGCGCCTCGTCCGGCAGGGAGGTCAGGCGATGGATCGAGCGGTACAGGGTCCCGGCGTCGCCGCCGGGGAAGTCGCAGCGCGCCGTGCCGTAGTCGGGCATGAACATGGTGTCGCCGGGAAAGACAGCGTCGCCGATGACATAGGCCAGACAGGCAGGGGTATGGCCGGGCACATGCAGCACCGTGGCCTTCAGCCCGCCGATCTCGAACCCGTCGCCGTCGTTGAACAGATGGTCGAACTGGCTGCCGTCGCGGCGGAAGTCGGTCCCTTCGTTGAAGATCTTGCCGAACACCGCCTGGACGGTGAGGATCTCATGGCCGATGGCTAGCTGCCCTCCGAGCTTTTCCTGGAGATAGGGGGCCGCCGACAGGTGATCGGCGTGGGCGTGGGTCTCCAACAGCCACTGGACCGTGAGACCTTCGGATTTCACGTAATCAATGAGGGCGTCGGCCGAGTCGTGCGCGGTGCGGCCGGACGCTGGATCGTAGTCCAGCACACTGTCGATGATGGCGCAGACGTCGGAGCCGGGATCGCGCACGACATGGCTGACGGTGAAGGTGGCCTCGTCGAAGAATGACCTGACGACAGGGCGTTGGCGAGGATTGCCCAGCGCGGCGCGCACGATGTCGGCGGCGTGGTCGCGGGCGGGATCGGGGATGGGCGAGGACATGGCGTGTCTCCGTTTCGGTGACTCAACACATATACCCATTCATGGTTCGTGCAAGTATGTATTTTAATGTAGCGGAAACGGTGGGAAGCGCTTAGCTTGCGGCTATGGAAACGATCGACACCGGGCCAGCCGCCTATCCCCCCGCAATGCGCGCCCTGCGCATCAACGACACGGCGCCGGACTTCAGCGCGCGCACGACGCAGGGCGAAAAGCGCCTGAGCGACTATCGCGGCCGCTGGCTGGTGCTGTTCTCGCATCCGGCGGACTTCACGCCGGTCTGCACCAGCGAGTTCGTGGCCCTGGCCCGGCAGTCGGACGCCTTCGCGGCGATCGATTGCGATTTGATGGCCCTGTCGGTCGACAGTCTGTATTCGCACCTGGCCTGGCTGAAGGACATTTATCGCCGCTTCGGCGTGAAGGTGCCGTTCCCGATCATCGAGGATCCCTCCATGGCCATCGGCCACGCCTTCGGCATGGTGGACGCCGGCTCGAGCGACAGCGCGACGGTGCGCGCCACCTTCGTGATCGATCCCGAAGGCGTGGTGCGCGCCATCAGCTGGTACCCGATGAACATCGGCCGCTCGGTTGATGAACTGCTACGTCTCGTCACCGCCCTGCAGACCTCGGACCGCGAGGCGGCCTCCACGCCGGCGGGCTGGATGCCCGGCGACGCTCTGCTGGAGCCGGCCGCCACCACCCTGGACGCCGCCATCGCCGACGGTGAAGGCGATGCGCCCTGGTACTATCGCGAGCGCCGCGCATGACCGACGATCAAGCGGCCGCCATGGAGCGGTTGAAGGAAAAGGCGCCGGAGGCCGCAGAGCTGTTGCGCCAGCTGGCCAACGCCAACCGGCTGCTGATCCTGTGCCATATCGCCGAGGAGGAACGTTCGGTGGGGCAGCTCGAGGCGGACCTGGGCATCAAACAGCCGGCTCTGTCCCAGCAGCTGGCTGAGCTGCGCCAGTACGGTCTGGTCAAGACGCGTCGTCAGTCGCGCTCGATCTTCTATTCGATCGCCGACGAGCGGGCCCAGGCGGTGATGGGCATGCTGTACGAAATCTTCTGCGGCGATGCGAAGGCGGTCGGCGCCCGCGTCGCCGCCCCGGCGCCCCGCCCATCGACGCCGGCGCGCGGCGACACGGCTCAGTTCGCGCGCATCACCGCCGTCGCACGTCGCTGACGGCCAACCCGCACAGGAGACTCTCGTGAAGGGCTTCATCGACAATATCGAACGTCTGACGGAAGAGAACACAGACTTTCGCCGTGTTCTCTACACCGGCCACAATCTGCAGCTCGTCCTCATGGCCATTCCGGCCGGTCAGGAGATCGGCGAAGAGGTCCACGACGACCGCGACCAGTTCTTCCGCATCGAGGCGGGCGAGGGCGAAATCTGGATCGATGGCGTTCGTCACGCCGTGAAGGCGGACGACGGGGTCATCGTCCCTCAGGGCGCCCGGCACAATGTGGTCAGCACGGGGTCCGAGCCGCTTCGGCTCTACACCCTCTATGGCCCGCCGGAGCATCTCGACGGGACGGTTCACGCGACGGTGGAAGAGGCCTCCGCCGACCACGAGCACTTCGACGGCCGCACGACCGAATAGCCGTCAGGGGCCGACGTCGTCCGCATCGGCGCGCCGGTCGTCGGGCCGCGGCAGGTGCAGGGCGATGCCCAACGCCTCCGCCAGACGGGTGTCGCGACGATAGATGTCATCGCGAAAGGCGACGCGGCCCTGGCCGTCCAGGAACGCGGTCCAGTACAGTAGGCGCACGTCGATCGGCCGACCGGTCGCCACACGGACGGTCTGGCCGCTGTCCAGCGCGGCGTCGAAGCGGGCGAGCCTCTCGGGGTCGGGCGCCAGGAGAAGGCGGGCGAAGCCGACGGCGTCCTGCACCCGCACGCAGCCGTGACTGAGATGGCGGAAGCTCTGGTCGAACGCGCCCCGAGACGGGGTGTCGTGCAGGAAGATGGCGTAGCTGTCCTGAAGCTCGAACTTGACCTGGCCCAGGGCGGCATTCGGACCCGCGCGCTGAACCACCATGCCGTTCTGGATCGTCATGTTGTTCGCCCGCATATAGCCGGCGCCACGCGGCAGGATCTCGCGCTGGGCGATGGAGGTCGGCACCGTCCAGGGCGGATTAGCGACGACCGAGGCGAAGGGCCGTTCGAGGCTGGGCGTCGCATTGTCGGCGTCACCCGTCACGACCCGCATCGAATGCACGGGCCGACCGTCCTTCCAGTAGACCATGATGGAGGCGGCGGTGTTCACCTCGATCCGTTCCGGGGCCACGTCCCGCTTCAGCCAACGGCGGCGTTCCAGATTGAGCGCGATCTGGCGGGCACGGGCCTCGGCCGAAATCGACAGCGCCCGCTGGGTCGCCGGGCCGATGCGGGCGTCTGCCTCCAGACCGTGGCGCACCTGAAACGCCCGAACGGCTTCTTGCAGCACCGACCCGTAGTCACCGCCAGACGGGCCGATCATCGCGGCGGCGGCGTCGCTCAGATCGCCTTCCACCCGAAGGCGCGGCAGGAGGGCGGGAAGACGGGGGTCGGACGCAAACGGTTCGATCGTCGCGCCCAGGGCGAAGGGCGGCCAGCCGCCGCGGTCGGCGATGGCGCGATAGCGGAGGAAGCCGTCGCACAAGCCCTGATAGCCGCGGTCCTGGGGCGCGAGGCCCGCCATCGTCTCGGCCAACGTTCCGTCGTCGACCGCCGTCGCCAGCAGCGGCGGCGTATCGACCTGGTTGCGACCCATCTCCCAAAGCGTCTCCACCGATGCCGGGTCGACCCGGCCATGGGCGAGCGCCTCGGCCAGGGTCAGGACGGCCTGGGTCAGTTCGGCTTCACTTAGGGCCAGACCGTCGGGCGCGGATAGACCGTGGCGGTCCGCCAGGGCCAAGGCGTCCATGGCTTGCCGGCGCGCTGGCCCCGCCCAGGCAGGGCGTCCGCCGCGGGCGGCGTAGAAGGCTGCGGTCAGGGCGGTGATGTTCAACGCGGCGGGCGCCGATACGGCTCGCGCGGTCGTCGAGAGCCAGAGCGGCGCTGCGGCCGCCGCGAGCAGGTGTCGGCGGTTCAAGGTAAAGGAGCGACGGTTGGCCATGCCGCCGACACCGCGGGGTTCACCTTAAGGCAGGCTTAAGGTTGGCCGGTCCGCCAGCCCCAACGCGCGAAGATGGCGGCCCCCTCGTCGGACTTCAAAAATTCGAGGAACGGCTGGGCGTCGGCGTCCTGGCGGCCGGTCTCGGTCACAACGGCGCCGGCGTCGCGGTAGATGCGATAGGGCTCTTCGACCTCGACCACATCAGCGAGGTCCGGATTGGCGACCTGCCAGATGCCCCAGATGATCCAGGCGTCCAGCGTCGGGTCGTCGATCCAGGCTTGTCGGGCCTCGGCGCTGTTGCGGGCGTAGACGACGATGTTGCGACGCAGCGCGCGCACCTTGGCGATGTCGCCGGTGCGACCGGCCATGTCCTCCCACAGGCCGTTCTGGCCCGCGCCGTTGACGACCAGGACTCGGCGACCCGGCTGGAAGAGATCTTCCAGGCCGCCGACGCCGTTCGGATTTCCCGGGCGAACGAGAATGGAGGCGGTGCGCAGATAGAGCGGCTCGACCGCCTCGGCGCGGATGCGGCCCTCCAGAGCGCTGACGAAGTCGGTCATCATCGTCTCGGAGCCGGAGAAGATCAGGTCGCCGTCCGCCTTGGCCTGGTCCAGCCATTGGGGCGTGGGTCCGGCGACCACGGCCACGGCGCGACCGGTGCGCGCCTCATAGGCCTTCGCCGCTTCGCGCATGGCGGGGGCGGGGCCGCCCGGGCCGTAGACATGAAGAGGATCGGCGGGCGTCTGGGCGTGGGCGGCCAGGGCCGTTGCGCTCAATAGGGCGGCCAACGCCAGTGTGGACAGACGCATCAAGAGTTCTCCTGGGGCGGGGCGAAGTGATTGGCGGGGATCTTGAAATAGATGCGGCCGTCCTCGGCGGGTGGCGGCAGCACTCCGCCGCGGATGTTCACCTGAAGCGCGTAGAGCATCAGGTTCGGCAGGGGAAGGGTGGCATCCCGGCCGTCGCGAAGCCGCACGAAATCCGCCTCTCCGCGTCCGCCGCCGACATGGATGTTGTCCGCCTTCTGCTCTCTCACGGTGCTGAAGCAGGCGGGCTCGCGGCCATCGGGACCGTAGTCGTGGCCGACGAAGACGCCGGTCTCCTCGGGCAGGGCCAGGATGTCCTGGATGCTTCGGTAGAGGGCCTTGGAGTCGCCGCCCGGAAAGTCGGCGCGCGAGGTGCCGGCATAGGGCATCATCAGGGTGTCGTGGACGAAGGCGTTGCCGCCGATCACATAGGTAATGGACGCCAGGGTGTGGCCTGGGGAGAAGATGACCCGCCCCGTCAGGTCGCCGACAGCAAACGTATCACCGGCCTGGAAGAGACGGTCCCACTGGCGACCGTCGGTCGGGAATTCGTCGTCCAGGCCGTAAATGTCCTTCCACAACCTCTGGACGCCGATGACCTTCTCGCCGATGGCGGTTGGAGCCTCCAGCTTCTCGTTGAGATAGGGCGCGGCCGAAAAGTGATCGGCGTGTGGATGGGTGTCCAGCAGCCATTCGACCGTCAGGCCTTCCGCCTTGACGTAGTCCAGGATGGCGTCGGCGTTGCGGGTCGAGGTCGCCGCCGCCTTCTCGTCGAAATCCCAGACCGGATCGATGATCGCGCATTTGCGGCTGACCGGGTCGGAGACGACATATTGCCAACTGCCGGTCTTCTTGTCGTGGAGCGCCGCGATGCGCGCTCCGCCGTGGTCGATGATCTGCATGATGGCTCCGTTTGGTTTGCGAAGAAAAGGGCCGGACCGCTTGCGCGGTCCGGCCAGCGTCCGATCAGGCGGCTTTCGGGGCGTCGGGGAGGTCGCGCGTCGAGAAATACCAGTCGGTGTAGACGTAACCCTCGGAAGCGCGAGCCTCGGCCGCCTCGGCGGTCTTGGGCGGAGGGACGATAGCCGGTTGGCCAGGGCGCCAGTTCTCAGGCGTCGCGACCCCGTTGGCGTCGGACGCCTGGAGCGCGGTGAGCAGCCGAACGAACTCTTCGATGCTGCGGCCATTGCTCATGGGATAGTAGACCATGGCGCGCAGCTTGCCTTCCGGATCGATCAGGAAGGTGGCGCGAACAGCCGAGGTGTCGGCCGCCCCGGGGTGGATCATCCCGTAGGCCTGGGCCACCTCCATCTTCAGATCCTCGATGATGGGGAAAGGGATTTGGACGCCGAACTTCTCCTTGATGTTCCGGGTCCAGGCCAGGTGCGAGAAGATGCTGTCGATGGAGAGCCCCAGGAGCTCGCAGTTCATGGCGGCGAACTCATCCGCGTGCTTGGCGAAGCCGATGAACTCGGTCGTGCAGACCGGGGTGAAGTCCGACGGATGGGAGAAGAGGATCAGCCATCTGCCGCGGTAATCGGCCAGGCTGCGATCCCCGTGCGTGGTGCGGGCGTGAAAGTCGGGGGCGGGTTCGTTGAGGCGGGGCAGTCCGGTCATGTCGATGTCTCCTTCAGACGCCCCATTGAACACTTACATACACACTTACACAAAATAATAGTTCTTATGGCCAGGGAAGGTTCCGTCTATGCCGAGCCGTCAGTTCACAACCAGGGCATATCCAGCCTGCTGGTGGTGGATGACCGTCATCAGGGCGGCGAGATCGACGCTCACGCCCGGTTCGAGGTCGGCTTGCGCGATGCCGTTCCCCGCCATGGCCTGGCCGCACAGCCGAACCTGGACGCCGGCGGCGATGAGGCTGCGGATCAGGGCGCTGTTGGGATTGGCGTCGCCCTTGCCTCGCGCGGCCCAGGCGGCGTCTGACAGGACCGCAGGGGTGGCTGCGCCGTGTAACACGACGACGATCTGACGCTGGTCGGCGTCCACGCCGCCCGCCGCCAGCATATTCGCCAGCCGCGCAACGCGATCCAGCCCCTTCAGCGGCCTGTCGTCCGGACCGCCCTGGGAGACGTCGAAGATGACCCGATAGACGCGCGACGGATCCGCCTGTTCGCCGGCCTCGGGCAGGGGCTTGAAGCCGCCGAAGCCAGAGACAGCCTGGGCGAAGCTTGGGGAGGCCGCCAGGGAGGCGGCCAGGGACAGGGCGAGGAGGAGGGTTTTCATGGCGGGTTCCGGTGTGCGGGCGCTGGGGGTCAGGGACGGCGGGCGACGAGATCGATCAGGGCGGACCGGCCGCTATGGCCGGCGCCTTCGGAGACGTCGCTGTCGTGGCTATTCAGATGCAGGATGTCGAAGTCGGCGAAGGCGTCGCGGAGCAGCGCCTCGGTGTAGAGGTTCTCGACCTGCCCCGGGCCGCCCGTTCCATAGGCGATCTGTTCCGGCCGATAGCCCTGCAGCAGGATCAGGCCGCCAGGCTTCACGGCCGCCTTCATACGCTCGAAAATTCGGTCGCGCAGGGGAGGCGGGGCGAACTGAATGAAGACGGCGACCACGACGTCGAAGGCGTCCTGCGGCCAGGCCCAGGTCTCGAGGTCCGCCACCTGAGCGTCCAGTGTGACCCCGCGTCGCTCGGCCAGGGCGAGGGCCTTCTCGATCGCGCGTGGGGCGATATCCGTGGTGGTGACGGCCAGACCCTGTTCGGCGAGCCACACGCCGTTTCGCCCCTCGCCATCGGCGACCGCCAGAGCGGTCATGCCGGGCTGGAGCCGCGCGATCTGAGCGGCCAGAAAGGCGTTGGGCGTCTCGCCGAACAGATAGTCCTGGCGGTCATAGCGGCTGTTCCAGAAGTCGCGGGCGGCGACGGAGTCCATAAGGTGTTCCTTCATATGATGAGGACGCTCGCAGGCAGATCGGTCTCGCCGGGCGTATGGTCGGCGAACCAGGATTCAAGCGCGCCCACAGTGTCGATGTCGAGCGTCCGGCGGTCTCGCCCGTAACGTTCGGGCACCCCCTGGGCGGTGACGAAGGCCACCGGATAGTCCGCCTCCGGCTCGACAGGGCGGTCCCCGACCAGCAGGCGATCAAGGCGCTGCCCCTTGGGATTCTCCAGCTTCACAAAGGCCGTGAGGCCCCGGCAGCGTTTGATGTAGCCGCCCATCTGCGCGTAGGGGTCGGCGGCGAAGGTGCGCTCAAGATTCTCTTCCAGCATCGCCTTCAACTCGGCTCCGGTCAGCGTCGTGCGCGAGATGGGCGGGTTCATCGGCGCCATATTGTAGAGGTCGCCCAGAGTGACCGGGCCCGGTGCGACGGGCGCGCCGTATCGCCAGCCGTTCGAGAAGGCGATGTCCACGCCCGCCGCCTGCGCCGCAGCCGCCAGCAGGACGTCGTCCATCGGCGCGCTGGCCATGGCGTAGCGGTGAAGGGGGATGGCCGTGCGGGCGATGACGCGCGCCAGACGTTCCCGCTCGGGAGCCAGGGCCGTCTCCACCAAGCCGGCGACTTGATCGTCTTGGGGGCCAGCGTCCACGGCTATGAGCCGATGGCGGCGCAGGGACACGCGGCCGTCTGCGATCTCCAGGTCCAGCCGGCCGATATAGGCGCCGTGGCAGCCGGACTGAATGATCAGGGTGTCGCCGACGCGGGCCGGCTCGTGCAGGCGGTTATGGGTGTGGCCGCTCAGGATCACGTCGACGCCCGGCGTCTCGGCGGCCAGCTTGAGATCCTGCGGAAAGCCCAGGTGGGACAGCAGGACGACCAGATCGACCTTCTCCTCGCGGAGCTGGTGCAGTTGCTCCCGGGCTTCGGCCACACCCATTTCAAACCGCACGCCTTCAGAGAAGGCGGGGGGCATGGTTTTGTCGACGATAGGGCAGGCCAGGCCGATCACGCCGATCCTCAGACCGCCGCGCTCGAACACCCATCGCCCGTCGAACACCGGCGCGCCGTCATCTTTGCGAAAGACATTGGCGGCCAGGACGGGATACTCCAGTCGCGCCGCCAAAGCCTTGAACCCCGCCGGGCCATAGGCGAACTCCCAGTGCGCCGTCATGGCGTCGATCTTCAGGGCGTTCATGATCGGAACCAGCGCCTCGCCCCGGCTCGCGACGGCGACCCGCGTGCCATGGAAGGTGTCGCCGTTATCCAGGGTCAGGCACGGACCTTCGGCGCGCGCCTCTTCGAAGAGACGGGCGATGCGGGCGACCCCGCCCAGCCGTTCGACCCGCCAGCCGCCTTCGGTGCGCACCAGTTCGGGATGCGGCTCGAGATAGCCGTGCAGGTCGTTCAGCTGGAGCAGGGTCAGGGTGGTCATGGTCAGTCTCAGCGCAGCGGTTGTCCGGAGCGGATACGACCGATCACGGCTTCGAGTTGCGCCTGGGGCATGCCGCCGGGGATCAGATTGCCGTTGATGATAAAGGCGGGCGTGCCCTGCAGGGCCAGGGCCGCCGCTTCTCGGCCGTTTCGGTCGAGCACCGCGTCGATGTCTGCGCGGTGATCGGCCAGGTCCTGATTCAGGCGCGCCATGTCCACGCCGGCCGACTGGACCAGACGCGTGATGTCCGCCTGGTCGCCGATGCGCCACGGCGACAGCATGAAGGCGTTATGGACGGCCTCGTATTTGCCCTGATAACCGGCGGCGAGGGCGGTCCGGGCGGCGGTCTCCGAGACGTCGCCGAAGATCGGCCAGTCCTTGTACAGGACGCGCACCTTGGGGTCCGCCTTCAGCAGGCCGTCGATCTCCGGCTGCATCTTCTTGCAGTAGGGGCAGTTGTAATCGACGAAGCCGATGATGGTTACATCGGCGTTTTCGGCGCCGATGAAGGGCGCTGCTGGGTCGCGCAGCAGATCGTTGAATCCGACCTGAGCGATGGCCGGCATGTCCTGTCCAGAGGCTGCGGAAGGATTGGCGGGCGCCCCGCCGTTGTCGGCGTCGGCGGGGCCGCAGGCGGCGAGCGCCAGAACGGCGGCGAGGGCAGGGGCGAAGGTGCGGTTCATGGAAGCTCCGTGAGGCGAAGGGTCAGTGCAGACGCGCGATTTCGGTCGCGATCTGTTCGGGGGCGATTTCCCCCATGTGGGCCTTGGCCAGACGGCCGTCGGCGTGGAGGAACAGGGTCACCGGAATGCCGGCCGTGCCGTAGTGGCGCGGCACCGCCATGGCCTCGTCGAACAGCACATGGTCGAGGGCCAGCCCCTGGCTCTGAAGAAAGGCCCGAACGCCGGCTTCGCCCTCGCCCTGGTTGACGAAGAGGAAGCGCACATTCGGATGGGCTTTCTCGGCCTGGGCCAAAGCCGGCATCTCTCGTCGGCACGGCGGGCACCATGTGGCCCAGAGATTGATCACCGTGGGCCGGTCGCCCGGAGCGGAGAGGTCAATTGGCGGGGCGTCCATCGCGGCCAGGGTCAGGGCGGGCGGCGCCATGGGCTGCGTCGCCGAGGCCAACTGATGGGCGGTGGTCCAAACCAGGGCGCTGGCCAGCACAGGCGCAATGGCCCAGGCACGTTCGCGCGTCGTGCGCAGCAGCAGGATCGTGGCCAGGATCACGACCGGCGCGATCCAGATCCAGCTGAACCCGCCCTGCCAGATCGCGAGCGCTCGCCACGGGTCGGCCCCGAAATACTCCCAGTGCGTCGCCACGTGACCGAGGCGGGCGGCGGCCAGACCGCCGAAGACCAGAACCGTGCTCCACAGATTGAAGCGCGGGCTGACCCGGCTGGCCAGCAGTCCGGCGCCGATCATGAAGACGAACACGCCCGCGATGATGGCGAACCGCTCGCCGGACAGTACGACCGGGCCCAGGGTGATGGCGTTCATGCGGCGGCTCCGGCGCTCTGCAAGGCGGATGCGACATCTTGGGCCGACATCTCTCCGATCAGTCGGCTGCCCGGCGCTTCGGTCGCCGAGGGCGAAAGGAAGATCATAGTCGGCGGCCCGACCGCCCCGTGCCGCTCAAGAAGCGCGCGCGCCTCGGGCGTGCTGCGCGTGACGTCGACCTTGATGAGGTCGGTGTTCGAAAGGCCGGCGATGACGGCGGGGTCCTCGAACACCGTCCGCTCGATCACCTTGCAGCTGACGCACCAGTCAGCGGTGAAATAGACCAGGGCGGGACGTTCGCGCGCGCCGGCATCGGCGACGGCGCGGTCCAGCGCCGTCTGATCCAGCACGACCGCTGCGGTTTCGACCGGCGCGGCGGCTGCTAGTCCAGCGGGACGCGCCAGGGGCTCAAGCGGACGCCAAGGGTCGTCCGCCCCGAGGCTGAGGCCGACCAGCAGCAACAGGCCCCAGGTCGCGGCCGCCAGGCCGGCGACACGGGCGACGCCGTTTCTCAGGTTCGGGCTGAGCGGCTGGAACAGGCCGAGAGCCGCCGCCAGACCGAGCGCCAGCGCCGCGCCGAGAGCGAGCGTCGCCGTCGGCGGCAGGATGCGGCTGGCCAGCCACCAGGCCATGCCCAGGAAGATGAAGCCGAACAGCATCTTCACCCGGTCCATCCACGGCCCGGCCTTGGGCAGGAAGCGCGCGCCGACCGTGCCGAACACGATCAAGGGCGCCCCCTTGCCCAGGCCCAGGAAGAACAGGGCCGCCGCGCCCAGCCCAACGTCGCCGGTCTGGGCGATGTAGAGCAGGGCGCCCGCCAGGGGCGCGGTGACGCACGGGCCCACGATAAGGGCGGAGACGAAGCCCAGACCTGCGGCTGAGGGCAGGGACCGCCGGCCGTCGCCGCCGTCGCGGGACAGGCGGCTGGTCCAGGCCGAGGGCAGTTGCAACTCGAAGCCGCCGAACATGGAGGCGGCGAGAACGACGAAGACGACAGCCAGAGCGCCGACGGCCCAAACCGACTGGAGCGCCATCTGCAGGTTCTGTCCGGACCAGGCGGCCGCGACGCCCAGGAGGGCGAAGGCGATGGAAAGGCCCAGCACATAGGCGACCGAGAGCATCAGGCCTCGGCGCGTACCGCGCCCGTCCACGCCGCGTCCGATGACGCCGGCCAGGATCGGATACATGGGAAAGACGCAGGGCGTGAAGGCCAGCAGCACGCCGAAACCGAAGAAGGCGAGCAGGACCCAGGTCGCCCCGCCCTGCAGCGCCAGGCGATCGACGAAGCCCGGGTTGGCGTCCAGCGTGACCGCCGGCGATGACGCGACCGGCGAAGGCGCCGCCGCTCCCTCGTCGTTCTCGGGCGCGGGTGCAGCGCCCGGCGCCTGGATCGCCAGCATGGCCGCGGCCTGTGCGGTCTGCGCATCGGCCTCCCGCGCGGCCACGTCGGACTGCGGCCGGGTCGGCACGTCGATGGTGCGCGTCATCGGCGGGTAGCAGATCGAGTCTTCGAGGCAGCCCTGATAGGTGATGTTGACCGACGTCGGCTCGCCGGCCTGCGTCAACGTCTGCGCCGACAGGGTCGCGCGACCCGCGTCGTGCCAGACGTCGACGACGCCGAAGCCCGGGTCGTCCTTGGTTTCGCCGGCGGCCAGTTCCAGCGGCAGAGACTCCTTCCCGCCCGGCGTGCTGGCGACGGTGTGGTCACGATAGAGATAATGGCCAGGCGCAATGTCCCAGGCGAAGGCCAGATCGCCGTCAGCCTCACGCGTCACCGTCAGGGCGAAGGCCTTGTCAGGCGAAAGCGGAGCCTGACCCAAGGCCGAACCCGGCAGGGCGAAGGACAGGACGGCGAGAGCGGTGGGCAGTAGTCGGCGGAAAAACCTCATGGCCATCTCGTCGGCAAGCGAGCTTAAGTCAGGCTTAAGCCGGAGCTTGCACGTCACACCGCATGAGATTGCTCGCCATAGAAGACGATCCCGTTCTCGCTGACGGCCTCCAGGTCGGGCTCAGCGCCTGTGGCTGGACGGTCGAGGTCGTTGGGCGGGTCGAGGACGCCCTCGCGGCGCTGGAAAGCTCGGCGTTTGATGCGGTCGTGCTGGATCTGGGCCTGCCCGACGGCGACGGACTCTCGGTGCTGCGCTTCGTTCGCGAGCGCGACATGGATGTCGGCGTGGTGGTCTTGTCGGCGCGCGATGACAGTCGGGACCGCATAGTGGGTCTGGACGCCGGCGCGGACGATTATGTCGGCAAACCGTTCGATCTCGACGAGCTGGCCGCGCGATTGCGCGCGGTGCGGCGTCGCCTGCTCGGACGTTCGACCCCCGCCTTGCGCCACGGCGGGGTGACCATCGATCCCAAGTCGCGTCTGGCCTGGCGGGAAGAGGGCGACCTGCCCCTTTCGAGACGTGAGTTTGCTATCCTGGAGGCCCTGATGGAACGGCCCGCACAGGTCCTCTCGCGCAGTCAGTTGGAAGAACGCCTGTACGGCTGGCAGGAGGAGATCGGCTCCAACGCCGTGGAAGTGCACATCCACTATCTTCGGGCCAAGTTGGGCGCCGGCTTCATCCGCACCGTGCGCGGCGTGGGATACACCCTGCAATGAGCTCGATCCGCCTGCGTCTGTTCGTCACTCTCGCGCTCGTGACCGCCCTGGTCTGGGGCGGCGCGGTCGTCTGGGTCGAAATCCAGACCCGGGCCGAAGTGCAACGGGTGCTGGACCGGCGCCTGATGGAGTCGGCCCGCATGGTTTCGTCCTTGATGCAGGCCGGCAGCGTGCGCCCGGCGATCCAGGCTCCGGACACCGGGGCCGCCGATGTCTATGACCGTCAGCTCTCCTGCCAGATCTGGTCACTGGAAGGCGATCTGATTGGTCGGTCCCAAAGCGCGCCTGCGGAGCGATTGTCGGAAGGGGGCGACGGATTTTCTGAGCGCACGATCCGGGGCGAGCGCTGGCGCGTCTATACGGTGCATGATCGTGACGCCGGTTTTCGGGTGATGGTTGGGGACAATCTGGCCGTTCGCGAACACCTGGTCGGCAATGTCGTCACCGCCTTGATCGGTCCGGCGGTCCTCGGTCTGCTGGCGCTGGGCGTGCTGATCTGGTGGTCGGTTGGGCGGGGGCTGGCCCCTATTCGACAAATGACCCGCAGCCTTGCGGTACGGGATGCGGAAGACCTGACGGCGTTGGACGTATCGCCGGACGCCCGCGAACTCCGTCCCTTCGCCCTGGCGCTGAACGATCTGATGTCTCGCCTTGGCGCAGCGCGGCGTCGCGAGGCCGAGTTCACGGCCGCCGCCGCGCACGAGTTGCGTACCCCTCTGGCGGGCCTGCGTGTCCAGGCGCAGATTGCGGCGTCGTCTTCGGACCCTGCCGTTCGAAGCCGCGCGTTGGAGCAGATTCAGACCTCTGTCGATCGCACCGCCCGCCTCGTCACGGGGCTTCTCGCCCTGGCGCGCGAGGACGAGATGCCGGTTAGCGACGAAGATCGCCGCTGGGTGACGCTCCGATCGCTGTTTGCGGGAGCGGAAGGCGATTCCCGGGTGTCGATCGTCGAAGGTGACGCCCTGCTGAATGTGGATCCGGATCGCTTCGGGGCAGCGGCCGCCAATCTGCTCGCCAACGCACAGGCGCACGCAAAGTCTTCAATCCTGATCAGTTACGACCCGACTTCCGGCCACTTGATCGTCGAGGACGACGGAGCGGGCGTGGCCTTCTCGGATCTACATCGTTTGGGACGGCGTTTTTTCCGCGCGTCGAATGCCCCTTCCGGAGGGAGCGGTCTGGGCCTCTCTATCGTCCTCGCCACTGTGAAGGCCCATGGGGGACAGGTGCAGTTCTTGCGCTCACCAGGAGGCGGTCTTCGTGTTGAGGTGACAATTCCGGAGCAGGCGTCGGAGTCTTTGAACAACTCGACCAAGCGAGACTGACGGTATCAACCGGCTTCAGTGGCGTCTGTTGTCGGTTTGATGATACGGTATAGTCCAACTACCTATTCGCTTGTCATAGCGGTGCTGGTTGGTCTTGAAGCAGAGTTGCCTGCCGATAGATGGCGACATCACTAGAATTTTATTACGTCGAATTTCACCAATGAATTCAAAAGCGCTGTCCAAGTGACGGTAGCTCGCGCGGTATGGTGCGCGGATGAGAGAAAAGGCGCTGATAAATCAGCGCCTTCTGGTCTATTGAAGGATCGAGTGGGAGTAGGGCTTTCCCGGACCATCCGGGATCACGCCGGGACGGACTAGCCTCGCCGAGGTCCTGTCGCGGTAACGGTTGCCGGTCTTGTGGCGCTGCGCGGATCCGTGTTGGCCGTCGTTGCGAGCACGTCCCACGCGGCCATCGCGCCATCGACAGCAGATAACAAGGCTTCGCGGGATGCCCCGTCCCCGGCGCGAACGCCAAGCCCGTGAATGACGGTCGCGTAAAAGGCGGCGACGGCGGCCGTATCCAGCTCTGGCGGCAGGTCGCCTTCGGCAACAGCGCGCTTTAGCCGCTGCTCTATGACCTCGGGTGCTCGCTGGCGGATCGCGCGCAAATAGTCCTGGGGGCCCTTGTTCGAGGGCGCGCAATTCGTCGCCCCGAGCACGAGCAGGCAGCCATGAGGCTTGCCCGGGGCGGAAAAGGATTCCGCGGTCAGCCGGAGCATGGCTTCCACCGCCTCGCGCGCTGTCTTTCCTTCCTCGAGCGCCCGCAATGTCGGATCGCCAATCGTGGCGAGGTACAGGTCCGCGGCCTTCAGGAACAATCGCTCCTTTGATCCGAACGCGTGATAAAGGCTGGGTGGAGTGATGCCGCCCATGGCGACCTGCAAATCCTCCAGCGTCACCCCCTCATAACCACGCGCCCAGAACAGCTCCATCGCGCGCTGCAGGGCTTCCTCGCGATCGAAGGTGGAGGGGCGACCTCTCTTGGCCATCTGCGGTCCTTTATATAATTCGCACTATAGAACGCTTGACATGCGCCGGCAAGCGGCTCACCTATTCTATAGGCTAACATATACAATGCATCGAATTGGCGTTGGAAAAGGAGCATTCGAATGGCGACTCAACCGGCAAACGTCCTCGTAACCGGTCCTACCGGCAAAGTTGGGCGGCGTTTGATCCCGCTTCTCTGGCGCCGGGGCGTGGTCGTCCGTGCCGCCAGCCGGTCGCCGGTGACGGCGCGGGCGGGCGTCGAGCCGGTCCGCTTCGACTGGGCCGACGAGAGCACCTATGAGTCCGCTCGGACGGGCGTGGACGCGATGTACCTGGTCCCTGGCTCCAGCCCGGGACCGGAGCACGCTGGGCACATCCGTGCCCTGCTCGACGGCGCGGACAAAGCCGGAGTCAAACGGGTCGTGTTGCTGTCCGTGTACGGCGTCGACCAGGCACCGCCGGACAACCCGCTGCGCCGCATCGAACTCGCCGTCGAGTCGTCCGGCGTGCCGTACACCATCGTGCGGCCGGGCGCGTTCATGCAGAACTTCTCGGAGAAGCATTTCCTCCGCACCGTCGAGGGTATCCGCGAGCGTGATGAGATCGTGGGGCCCGGCGGTGACGGGGTCGTGAGCCATGTGTCGACCGAGGACATCGCCGCGGTCGCAGCCATCGCTCTGTCAGAGGGCGGGCACGAGGGCAAGGGCTACCCACTGCTGGGCCCGGAGCCTCTGACGATGACGCAGGTCGCCGAGCAGATCGCGTGGGTTGCTGGGCGTCCGATCAGATATGTCGAAACGGACCATACACCCATGCGCGACGCGCTTCTCGCTGCGGGCGAGCCACTTGAGACCGCCGAGCACAACAGCCGGCTCCACGCCTATGCGTTCAGCTCGGGTGCGTTCGGTGGGCTCAACGACGACATCCTTGAGGTGACCGGCCGCCCGCCGGTGAGCTTCGCCGAGTATGCCGCTGGCGCGGCGGCAGCGTGGCACCGATAGGCCCCCAACGCTGAGGCGCGCCACCTTCGATGTCGACGTTGGCCTGTCCGCGACATGACCTCCTGAGCGCATCTACCAAGTACAGCTTCCAAGAAGGATTAGACACAATGACTGCAACTCCCATCCTCGTGACCGGCGCGACCGGCACCATCGGCAGCGAGGTCGTTAAGCAACTCGTTGAAGGCGGGCATCGCGTTCGCGCCCTGGTCCGCGATCCGGTCAGGGCAGCAGGTCTCGGCGATGCGGTCGAAATCGTTGTCGCGGACCTGTCCAGGCCCGAGACCCTGCCGGCCGCATTTGCCGGCGTTGACAGCGTTTTCGTGGTCTCGAACGGCCTCGACATCGCCGCGCTTGAAGGGAACGCCTACGATGCTGCGCTTAAGGCCGGCGTGAAGCGGATCGTCAAACTTTCCGGCAGACATCTGGACGCGGATTTCATGCAGGGAACCCCGCTCGCCAGCAACCAGAATGCGAGCGAACAACGTCTGCGCCAGCTCGGCATCGCATGGACGATCATCAGGCCGGGCTTTTTCGCGTCGAACTTCCTGCTCTTCATGGATCGCAGGAATGGTGTCGTGGCGCTTCCGGTCGGCGACGGGAAGGACACGCCCACTGATCCACGCGACATCGCCGCCGTGGCGGTGCTGGCGCTCACCAGGCCCGGGCATGAGAACAAAATCTACGAGATCACCGGCCCCGACTTCGTCAGCTATGCGGACATGGTGGAGAAGATCGCCATGGCGACCGGTCTGCCGGTGAAACTCGTCGACATGCCGAGCGCGGTGGTGCGGGACGGCATGGTGGCTGCGGGCGTTCCCTTGACGCAAGCCTCTGGCCTCATGCGGTATTTCGAGGGCGTGAAGGGCGGCAGGGTCTATCCGCCAACCCAAACCATAGCGGAACTGCTGGGGCGGGCTCCGCGCAGTTTAGACGATTGGGTGCGCGACCATCTGAGCGCGCTCGCCGGATGAACAAAAGGGTCAAACACGTGCGCACCCGCTTAACCGACCCGGGCCGTGCGGCACCGTCGACGCTCAATGATCGCCGCCGCAAGCCGCGGCGCTGCTTCGGTCCAGGAGAAACAAATGGGAAATCCTCTCATCCTCGTTGTCGGCTCGACGGGCACGGTCGGCAGTGAACTCGTCAAACAGCTCATCGAGGCCGGACAAAATGTTCGGGCGCTGGCGCGTGACCCGGGCAAGGCGGTAAAAACCGCAGCCGGGACTGATGTCGCCATTGGCGATCTGTCCAGACCCGAGACATTGCGCGAGGCGTTTGTCGGGGTGGAGAAGGCGTTTGTCCTCGCGCCGCCGGTTCCCGACATGGAGCAGCTCGAAGCAAACGCCTTCGCCGCCGCCGAGCAGGCCGGAGTCAGGCACATCGTCTACCTTTCGAACTTCGGTGCCGGCCGCTTCGACGACGCGTTGTTCCGGGCGCATGGTGCCAATGAATGGCGGCTCCGCTCGCTCGGGATGGAATGGACGATCCTGCGTCCCACGCGATTCATGTCCAACACGCCCTTCGGCTGGGCATCGGTACGGGAAAACGGTCGCCTGGTCGAACCGCTCGGTGGCCGCAAGACGATCCTGATCGATCCGCGGGACATTGCCGCCGTGGCGGTGAAAGCGCTGACCGAGCCGGGACATGAGGGCAAGATCTACGAATTGACAGGAGAAGCCCTGAGCGGTGCGGAGATGGCGGAACGCCTGTCCGAAGCCCTCGCGAGGCCGATCGAGTTCGTCGATGCCAGTGAGGACGTCACGCGAAGCGACCTGTTACGCTCCGGTCTGCCGTCGATGATCGTCGACAAGGTCCTCTACTATTTCGAGACCCTCCGGGCTGACCGCTGGTACGAAACGCCGACAGTCCGCCAGTTGCTTGATCGCTCGCCGGGAACCTATGCGGAGTGGCTGAAGGAAAACACCGGATCGACAACGCGGTGAGCGTCGTCAACCGCATCGCCTCTCACGTGACCAGAAAGCCGCCGGGCAGGATGGAGCGGGAACGATGGCCGGTTCGCTTTCGGCACCGATTCCTCGGGGACGTGCTAGGGCAGGGCGATGACCGACCCGATCGATAATGACTCCCCACCCGTCACCGATCCCACAGACTCCGTCCCGGGTGAAACGCCGGTCCAGCGCGCCCTGCGGATGAAACAGGCGGTGATCGACGCCCGGCCCAAGGCCCCGCGCGGCGGCCGCTTCCAGCGCGAACAGTCGGCCAGCATCGCCTCCGGCAAGTCCAAGCCGTGGATGCAGCGGTAGGGGCAGCCCCTACATCCGGGTGGTCTGGTTCTGCATAATCCGATCCGCAGTCTGTAGCGCGGCAACGCGGATCTCACTGGCCAGACCGGAATCCGGCAAGGTCCTGGCCAGGATCATGCCGCCGACGCAAAGGGCGGCGAGTGACAGGGCGTCTTGCCGTGACCTGTGATCCGGCTCGTCCAGCCCGGTTCCAAACAGCCCGACCATGGCTTTGAGCAGGTCCTGATAGGACTCCTGAACGGCGGGGCTCGCCCGGGCGACATCGGACGGCAGGGCGATCATCGGGCACTGGCCGTCCAGATCACCAAGGTGTTCATTCGACAGATAGCTCTGGATCATCTGGCGCGTCATGTCGGGGTGAGGGCGGCTTGGGTCGACACCCGCATCGGCCCGCCATTCGGCGCCGCGCCCCATCAGGAAGCTCGACACCGCCTCGCTGTAGAGCGCGTCCTTGCTTTGGAAGTGGTTGTAGAACCCGCCGCGCGTCAGACCGGCCGCCTCCATCAGGGCATCGATCGTCACACCGTCAAAGCCGTGACGGTTGAACTGGATGCGTGCGGACTCCACGATCTTCGCGCGGGTCTGTCGCTTGTGGTCTTCACTGTACGGCACCGGCGTTCTCCTGCGGGTGGAGCCATAACGGAACGCAGAATATGTTCTTTATCATATGTTGCGGGGTGCAATAACGGTCACGCTTCAGGCTGAAAATCAGGAGTTGATCATGACCAAATTTGTATTCGCCTATCACGGCGGTCCGAAATCCATGACCCCGGAAGAGGGCAAGGCTCACATGGGAAAATGGATGGCCTGGATGGAGAGCCTCGGCGACGCCGTGGTCGATCGCGGCCTTCCGGTCGGAAAGTCAAAAACCGTCGGCCCGGGCGGCGTGACCGATGACGGCGGATCGAACCCGTTGTCCGGCTTCACCATCGTCCAGGCGGACAGCATCGATGCGGCCGTGGAAATGGCGAAGCAGTCGCCGCACGTCGACGCGGGCGGCACCATTGAGGTCGCGCCAGCGATGGACATGCCGATGTAGCGACCCCCGCGGCCTCGCTGCTTTGACAGCCGTTCCTCTGGCGGGATCATGGCGACGATCTGAATGCCACCCCCCGGGGTGTCGGAGAAGGCGTCACCCGCGGGTCGATCGACACCATGGATTGGCGTCAGGATATCCGGACGGCTGCCGGTGGGCGTGCCCGGTTGTTGACGAAGCGGGCCGGGCGTCTGCTATTAGGGCGGGTAATCAGTCGGGCAGGGTCGCGTGTAAATGACAGAGGATGCCCCCGGGGCGGCGGACGAGATTCTCGACACGCCCCACCTTGCCGACGCGCTGGAAAGCGACCGGTTCAAACAGTTTCTCGATCATATTCCAGTAGCGGTGGCGGTAGCGGAACTGCACCCTTCGGAATGCATCACCTATGCCAATCTGGAATTCGAGCGGCTGACCGGGCAGGCAGCGGTCGAGCTTCAGGGTCGGCCCTGGGGCACGTTGGCCGCCATCTCGGCCGCCGCCGGCGATGAGGGCCGGCTCAGCGAGGCGATCACGCAAAGTGATGAGTATATCGGGGCGTTCGAGGTCGTTCTCGACGGCGTGCCCGTCACGATAGACGCGTGGTCCAACGTGATTCACGACGATACGGGAGTTCCCGTGTTCCGACTGGTGGCGCTGGCCGCCAACGGGAATCGCGATCACGCCGAGGCTAGCGACCTGCACAGACGACTGCAGGAAAAGGACACCCTGCTGCTGGAGCTGCAGCACCGGGTGAAGAACAATCTGCAGATGGTCACGGCCCTGATCCGGCTGGAGGCGCGCAATATACCGGACGATGCCGCCGTCAAACGGTTCGACCGGCTGGCCGGACGGATCGAGGCGTTGTCGCTGCTGTATCGCTCCCTGTCTGAGGACGAACTCGGCGAGACGGTCGACCTGGGCACCTATCTCAGTCAGATCGCCTCGGCGGTGATGCAGGCCCATGCGGTTGAGGGTATTCATCTGGATTTGCAGGTCGACACCTGGCCGGTGTCGGTCAATGTCGCCATGCCCGCCGGTCTGGTGGTCAACGAATTGCTGACCAATGCGCTGAAACACGCCTTCACCGGTCGCGAGGGTGGGACCATCACCCTGCATAGTCTGGTCGATGACAGTGGTTGTCGGGTGATGATCTCGGACGATGGCGTCGGCCTGCCGGAAGGCACGGAATGGCCCAAGCGCGGCAAGCTGGGGGCCTTGATCGTTCAGTCGCTACGTCAGAACGCCAAGGCCCGCCTCGAGGTCGAGTCGACGCCGGGCCAGGGCATGAAGGTGGCGATCTTCTTCGCCCGCACCGACGCGGCCCCCGAGACCGCGACCTGAGAGCAACGACACGATCATGACCCCGGTCCTCTACGGCATCCCCAACTGCGACACGATGAAGAAGGCCCGCGTCTGGCTGGACCAGCACGGCGTCGCCTACAGCTTTCACGACTACAAGAAGGCCGGCATCGACCGGGCGTCGCTGGAACGCTGGGTGGCCGAGCACGACTGGCAGACGGTGCTGAACCGGGCCGGGACCACCTTCCGCAAGCTGCCGGAGGCGGATCGCGCCGATCTGGACGACGTCCGGGCCATCGCCCTGATGCTGGCCCAGCCGTCGATGATCAAACGGCCGGTGCTGGATCTCGGCGACCGGACTCTCGTGGGCTTCAAGCCGGAGCGGTACGAAGCCGTCTTCGCCTGAGCGTCAGTCGATCCGACGCAGCCAGGCGATCACCGCCGCCCGTTCGGCCGCGGTGCCGCCCTGATAGGGCATGGTCGTACCGGACATCGCGGCCTCGGGATCAGTGAGAAAACGATCCAGCGTCGCCGCATCCCAGACCATGCCCCTCCGACCCGCCGCGCGCATGGCGTCCGAATAGGCGAAGCCACCGACCGCCCCCGCGCGCCGTCCGAACACACCCCTCAGATTTGGCCCGGCGTCGTTGTTGGTGTTGGCCCCGACAGAATGGCAGGCCGCGCAGCGCTGGAAGGCGCGCGCCCCCGGGTCGTTTGCGGACGGGGTCGCCGGGGGCGGCGTCAACAACGCCAGCAGCAGCCAGAGGGTCGGCATGCCCTAGTCGCCGTGCCGGATGACCACCAGTCGGTCGGTGCCGGACTCAGCGCCCCAGACCTCTCCGGTCCGGCCCAGCATCTGGCGAACCTGGGCCCCGGCACGGTCACTGGGGAAGCTCTCGAAAGCCTCCGTCGCCGGATCGAAGCGGACACTGACGTTGCCGCTGTTCCATTCGCTGACCCAGATGCGGCCCTGACTGTCGGGCCAGACCCGACGCGCGCCCTGGTTCGGCGTCGGGGGCTCGACGATGGTGGCCTGTCCGGTGTCGAGGTCGACCTTCGCGATGTGGCTGCCGGCCAGGGAGGCGTACCAGACGTCACCCGACGGCGTCGTGGCAATGCCGTAGGGGCCCCGGCCGCGCGGCGCGGCCCAGACCTGCATGTCGTCTGTGGCGGGATCGAGTCGGCCATAGAAGCCGGTCTGGCCGGTGAACCAGATACGGCCGCGGTGGTCGAAGGTGGCGGTGTTCATATTGATCGGGCCGGTCTGTTCCGGCAGCGGCCAGACCTTGACCGCACGGGTCTGCCGGTCGACCCGGACGATGGCGTTCTGGCCACCGTCGGTGATCCAGGCATTGCCGTCGGGGCCGACGATGACGCCGTGTGGGGCCGAGCCCTCGCCCAACGGTACGATCGTCGTCTCGCCCGTGGCGGGGTTGAGAATGCCGTGGCCGCCGCCGCGCTGGACGGTCCACCAGACCTCCTGGCCATCGGCGGTGACGGCAACATCGTGCGCACGACCGCCCGGCGGCAGGTCATAATACTGCACCTGCTGGGCGCAGGCCGGGGCGGTGATCGCGACCATCGCGGTTGCGGACAGGGCCATCCAGAAGCGGTTCATGGCGAAATCCCTCCTTTGTCGAAGGGCACCACCATATCCGCCACCGCCGGGTCCGCAATGGCCAGGTCGGCCTTAGCCCTCGACGTCGACCCGTGGCCGGTCATGGCCGTCGGCGCGTTCGGTAACCCAGTCACCCGCTGCATCGGCATATTCGATCATCGCGGTCTGATCCGGCACCCGTTGTTCGCGGGCTACCGCCACAGCCGCGGCGCGGGCTTGATCGTGACTGGCGAAGGTCTCGGAGAAGCTGTCGCCCAGTTTGTAGGCCCAGCCGCCATTATGTTGAACGATACGATAGGTGACGTGGGACATGGGACGCTCCGGTTATAGTCAGGATTCAAGCGGTGACCGCTGTTTTTGTTCCGGGGGTGCATCCATGCGCATCATCGGCGGCGACTATCCTGTGAACGCACGGCGATCGCCGCCACGCGCATGGAGGAGATGACGATGGAAGACCTGTTCCGGTCCTACTGGTGGTTATTGTTCCCGCTGGCGTGGTTCGTCAGCAGTGGTTTTTCCAGCCTGCTGAACTACCGGCGGCACAAGAATGCGCTGAACCTGATCAAAGCCTACGTCGACAAGGGCCAGGAGCCGCCGGCGGCCTTGCTGAAACTGCTTGAGCGGAGCGGCCCGGGCGAGGACATCTTCGCCGACGGCGGCATGGCCCCAGCGGCCAAGGCCTACGGCGAACCGACCAACTACTGGTCGCTGTTCGGCCTGTTTACGATGCTGGCGGTCGGCTTCCTTGGGGCCGGCTATTATCTGAACCTGGACGGAGGTTCGGGGGCCTTCACCATCGTCGGCTTCACCATGGCGGCCGTGGCTTTCTGGGCCCTGATCAATGCCGTGTTCCGCAGCCGGAACCGGGATCGCTGACGGTCACGCTCGCGGTAGACGGAAACTCCGGCCTTGGCCCTGATCCTGACCGATGCCGAACTGGTGACCGCCGCGGTCTCCGGCTCGGATGCCGCTTATGGCCGGCTGGTCGACCGGCATCAGGCAGCGGTGCGCGGCTTTCTGCGGCGTATGCTGGGCGGGACCGGATCCGCCGCCGCGGCCGAGGCCGACGATCTGGCCCAGGAGACCTTTGTCACCGGCTGGCGCTCGTTGCGCGCATTGCGGGAACCAGCCGGAGTCCGAGCCTGGCTGTGCGGCATCGCCCTGCGCAAGGCGCGCGACCGGCAACGCAGCCTGCGGTGTGGCGCGGCGCGGGACGGGGCCTGGCTGGAGACGGTGTCGGTGCCGCCGGGCGTCCTGCCCGAGGACCGGCTGGCCCTGACGGCGGCAATGGCGGCGCTGCCGGAGGATGTGCGGGCCTGTGTGGCCCTGTGTCTGGCCGACGGCTGGTCGCACGGAGAGGCGGCGCTGGCGCTCGACTTGCCCCTGGGCACAGTCAAGTCGCATATTGCGCGGGGACGGGCCCGCTTGCTCGCCGCGCTCGGAGGATCGGATGACGCCTGAGCAGAAAATGAACGCCCTGTTTGCCGCCGAGGCGGCCCCGGCCCGGGACTATGGGTTCCAGGCCGAGGTGGTCGCCCGGATCGCGCGCCGCCGCGCCTGGGCGTCGATCCTGTCGCTGGTGCCGTGGCTGATCTCCGCGACGGTCGGTCTGTGGGGCCTGCAGACGGTGATCGGTACGGCGGCGGGCCAGCTGGGTCCGGTGCTTGTGCCGGTGGCCATGACCCTGACCCTGATCGGCGGGTCGCTGGTCGCGGCCCTGTGGCTTACCCGACGGCTCGGCCGGGCCTGACGGCGACCTTACGAAAGTTTCACCTCGCTGCCTGCATCCATACGACCCCGCCGGCGCCTCTTGTCAGCATAAGGCCGAAGCAACAGGCTCGGTCGAGAGATTTAGAGGGAAGATTACAATGTACGGACCTGAAGTTCTGGTTCCACTGGGCGTGTTTCTGATGGTCGCGGCGATCGTGATCGTTCCGCGGTGGTTTAGGTCGCGAGAGCGTCGGGAAATGCAGCAGACGCTGCGGACAGCCATCGACAAGGGCCAGTCCCTGCCACCCGAAATCATTGAGGCCATGGGGCAGGATGAGGTGCGCAAGGCACCCAGCGCCACCCGCGACCTGCGCAAAGGCGTCATCCTGCTGGCTGTCAGCGTCGGTATCGTCCTGTTCGGCTATGGTGTCAGCTTTGAGGAGATGGATGCCATCTATCCGATCAGCGGCATCGCCGCGATCCCGGCCATGATCGGTCTGGCCTTCATCATTCTGAGTTTCTTCAACAAGAACAAGGGCTGAACGCAGGCTGAGGGGGAAACGCATGGCCCAGGCCCTGATCGATAGGCACGATGTCGAGCTCGCCGCCCTGGCGGCGGCGGGCGGGCGGCGCGAGTTCGGTGAACTGG